>JGI24005J15628_10000306_pt1 | contig 29101 bp, 42 predicted proteins | sample LinPmetageLP40_FD_15628 | JGI IMG/M metagenome (IMG submission 15628)
ATATACCCCAAAGAACACGGTGGACTTTGAGCGACATGGCAGGCAGTGCGCCATTTTGGCTATGAAGGGCACCAAGCCCTTAATCCACCCAATTATCTGCGTTATATCTGTAGAGCTACCTATACCGGCGAGTTGGTCGAAAAAGAAAAAGCAAATGGCTGTCGATTGTGTCTTACGACCAACAACACGGCCCGACTTAGATAACTACGTCAAAGGGCTTTTAGATTGCTGCAACGAAATTGTGTTTAAAGATGACTCGCAGGTTGTCGATATGATTGTCAGCAAAACCTATAGCCACAACCCCAAATCAATCCTTTATTTTGCGGAGATACCCAACAATGAGACACCAAGTACCAAACCGCCGCATATCGGAGCAATTCAAGATCGAAACAGCTACGCAAAAACTTATTTGTACAATTGGCTTTGATGTAGGCGCCGGCAAAATGGTTGAAATATTCTTTACCGATAGGTCTAAAACGGGCAGTGGTTTGGATTCTATGCTTTATGATACGGGCGTCTTGCTATCGATGGCGCTACAATTTGGGGCTAAGCCAAAAGACCTTTTATCGTCTTTATCAGCCGACTCCCTTACCTTTTTGGCGCTAAATAAAGCTATTGAAATCCACCAAGAATATTTTGGGAGTTGCGTTCCAATCGCTTCTCCGCATAATGCCGTATGACGATATGTCATATTAGAACCCAAGGAGAATAGCTTATGGCTATGGAAACAGCGTATATGCCGCTGTGGGTTGGCGATTATTTGGCCGACACTCAGCACTTAAGTACGCAAGAGCACGGAATATATATTCTGTTGATTATGTGGTACTGGCGCAATGGCCCACTACCAGATGAAAAACGCAAAATTTTGCGCATAAGTGGCGTTTCGAGATACACTAATTGTACACCCATCTTGGAAGAGTTCTTTACACTTTCGGATAAGCGGTGGCACCACAAGCGCATTGATGCTGAACTGCAAAAAAACAAGGAATATCGGGAGCTTAGAACTGCCGCAGGCAAGGCAGGGGCGAATGCTAGGTGGAGCAAAAAGGATGGCAAACGCATAGCAAACGCATCCGATAGCCAATCCGAACGCAATGGCACTCATACCCATACCCATACCCAAGATAAATATATGTTCGCAGGGCGGGTTTTTAGGCTTACCAGCAAATCAATTAGTGACCTTTTAATTGGCATGAAAACGTCAGAGGAGTTGCTTATTTCTGAAATAAGAAAGGCTGATGCCTATTATGATGCGCGCATAGCCGATGGCTTTGAAAACGAAAAGTTACGCTTTAGCAGCACGGGCTGGTTTAAGCTCAGTTCTTGGTTAGAGAAATCAGTAAAAGGCAAAACTGCGGACGGCAATCCGCAGCGGCGTATAGCACCTGCAATATAAGGAAAAAAATACATGGAACCCAATTTCTGGAACGAGCTAGCGGAAGACGGCATAAAACTTCCACAGCAAGCCGCCGGCAGCTACAAAATTATTTGCCCACAATGCGAAGGCAAGGGCAGCAAAGGATTTGAAGGCAAAACGCTTAGCGTTACGTTGGATGAGAAAGGTGCCGTTTGGTACTGCAACAGACAAAATAACTGTGGCCACACTGGCAGCAGGTTATTTGAAAAGCCAGAGCATACGTGGCGGCTCCAAAAGCAAAAAAAGGTTTTTAGAAAGCCAAAGGAGCCGGCGCCAGAGCCTACGTTAGACCCAAGAATTTTAGAGTGGTTTGGTGGCAGGGCAATATCAAGGCAGACTGTAACGGATTGGGGTGTGTTTACCTCAGACCGCAGATGGAATGGTGAGCTAAAAAGATGGGTAGCCTTCCCGTTTCGTGATCTTGACCGCCAGTTGGTAAACATAAAATACCGCACGATTTCTGACAAAATGTTTAGCCAAGAAAAAGATGCCCAGCAGACTTTCTATGGCATAAATATGGTTGCCGAGGAATCCAAAATACTGATTATCGTTGAAGGCGAAATGGACGCGCTTAGTCTTTGGGAAGCTGGTTATAAAAACGTGGTTAGTGTGCCCAGTGGCGGCATATCGGAAAAATCCATCGGCAACCTTGATGCTGCTAGCGATAAATTCATGTTTCTTAACTATGCTGCTGCTTGGCTAGGCAAATTTGACCACTTTGTATTGGCGTGCGATTTCGACGCTGTAGGCAAGGCGCTTATGGAGGAAACCAGCCGCAGGCTAGGGCGGGAACGCTGCTGGCGGGTAAGTTGGCCGGTAGGCACTGATGGCGAATTCCTGAAAGATGCAAACGATGTATTGGTAAACAAGGGCGTTGAAGGTTTAAAGGATGCCATCGAGGGCGCCGAGCCATGGCCAATTAGCGATGTGCACACAGTAAGCGATTTTGCTAATGACGTTTGGAAGCTTTACCGCGATGAATTTGATAAGCCACTTAGCACCGGATTTCCAAATTTAGATAGCCACATGAAGATCCGTCCGGGCGAGTTATCGGTAGTTACTGGCATCCCCAACTCTGGCAAATCTGAATTCATGGATGCGCTGATGCTCAACATGATCCGCGACCATGAGTGGAAGTTTGGCATCTGCTCTTTCGAGAACGCCCCAAGGTTTCATATTGCCAAGTTAGTGGAAAAGGTTGTGGGTGCACCATTTATGGCTGAAAACGCGCCAGTGCAGCGCGCTAGCGAGACAGAGGTGCAGCAAGCAATGGAATACTTGCAAGACCGTGTGCGCTTTATACGGGCCGACGATCCAGACTCTAGGCCACCAAGCATTGATTGGATTATTGACAAGGCCAAGGCTATGGTGCGCCAGTTTGGTTTGCGCGGGTTGGTTATTGACCCTTACAACGAAATCGAAAGTACCCGCGACCAGCACATGAGCGAAACCGAGTATGTAAGCTACCTATTAGGTAAAATTAAACGCTTTGCGCAGACCTACGATGTGCACGTATGGATAATTGCGCATCCTCGCAAGATAAACTCCATAGACGGCGTTATTCCGGTGCCGGGGCTGTACGACATAGCAGCAAGTGCGCATTGGGCTAATAAGGCTGATTTGGGCTGGGTGGTGCACCGCGACAGAAATGAGCCAAGCAAGCCAAGCGAAGTGCACGTTTTAAAGGTAAGGTTTAAGGAGTGTGGCAGCGCAGGTGGGGTTGCGAAGTTTAGGTGGGATAGGTGGAGCGGCCGCTACACGCCAGCGGCAGCAGAATCACCTAGCAACTATGTTGGTGGCGGTGGTGGGGTGGCATACACCCCTTATGCTGATCTGGATTGATGCTCTTCTATTTCAGCCAATGCGCGTGGGATGTTCATTTCTAAACCTAATCCCATGCGTTGACGCTCCCATAAAAGGGCAATAATTAAAGGCACTTCTGGTGGCAGTTTGCGCGCACCAGATACCCATCTGCGAATGGTTGTATCATCGCGCCCAAGCATTCGGGCAAATTTTCGCTGCGCGCCAAAGCCTAGTAAAAGCTCTATTGTTCGTTTGAATTCTTGTGGTGTCATCTCTTCCATAAACACCACTTTAGCGCCAATGGCACTAGCAGTAAAGTGACAAAGGAAAAAAGGTTATTCTTCATCCTTCGCTTCTACTAGGTATTCTATGCGCATCTGGAACGAAAAGTCTTTCGATACAATTTCGCGCTTTTTAAATTCACGCCGTATTAGGGCAGTGAGGTATTCTATTTCAACGCTACTAAAATCTTCTTTCGTACCTAAAACCATTAATTTTGGGTTACTCATCCCCAATCCTTACGGCTTAATTGCGCGTCATATCCAGCTTGGTATTCGGCTAATTGCTGTGCCGTCATTTCGTGTTTTTCTTTGCGCTGAGCGCCGCCCATCAACGAACCGCTAGGGTAGTAGTGCGGGTCAATGTCGCGCCAGTAGTGGTAATCACTAGCGCCACGGTCATAAGGCGAGCCGGTGCCTTTGTTTGAAACTTGTAGGATGCCTGGAAATGTGTTCATAAATTACCCCGGTTGTTGGCTGGTAGGCTTACGAACTGCATAGCTTTTGCCAGCAGTCCAAATAACTCTTTGTCGTACAGGTAGACGGTTTCGCCTTTTTCTTTATCTTTAAGGGTCAACTGAAAAAGCTGGCGGTTTGAGTTATCACTGTTAAATACGCATGATGCGTTTTCGGGAGCGAAATTTGTGTACTTAAGCTCAACGATGGTTGCCGCCATGGTAAAATCGTCGCTGTAATATTCGTCTACTGGGATTGTGTGGGTTTGCATTTGCCTTCCTTGTTGGGTTCTAGTTTTTAACAACGAAGGTATTATAGTGCCAATGGCCCTATACTGCAAACATTTTGGCATAAAAAAAAGGGCCGTAGCCCTTGAACCCGCCTTTCGGATCACCGGACGGGAACGGTGTCGCAGCCCTGTTTGTCTCCGTTTTGCCAGACGCGAAGATTAAACTTCCAAGAAAAACAGGTTCCTTACAATAGCCCCGCCTTCAGCCCACCGGACGGGAACGGTGACGTAGGAAGTTAGGTATCTCCCTTGGCTTAAGAATCCCACCTTCGGCTACACTGGTGGGCGAGTGCATAATGGGGCGGAGGAGCCCTTAGCCTAAAACAGTTACTCGAAATGTGTGGCGCGATGTTCTGCTGCTCGTTTTACCTCACGCTCAATCCGCTTGGCTGAGTCTGCGAGCGGCCCTTGAAAGCTTACCGCATCCAAAGCTTGCAAAACAACGTTCAACTCTACGTCTGTTAGGGATACGTTTTTTTCCGTTCGATCAATCATTGGAATCACTCCATTTTTCTTCGCTTTGGTAATCCTGCTCTTTTACAAACACGCCATCAACCATTTTACCTTTGCGGTCTTTGATGTCATTCCACGCTTTATCTAGGCACAATTCTAGGTCGGTTTCGTTGCGTGTGGCAATGTTAATTAACACCACAATAATATCGCCTATATCGTCTTCGATATTCTGGCCCTTGCATACGTGGTCGCTCAATTCGCCAACTTCTTGCACAAGCTTGCAAAGCTGGTCTTTATCGGTGGAGCCATCAATCAAGTTGCGGTCATGGTGCCACTGGGTAATCAGTCTTTCGTAGTGTTGCGCCTTAGCGCCAAGTCTTGGTATCTGCATTGTGTTTCCTAAAAAAATGGGGGGCCGAAACCCCCCTAGTTGGTGGTGGTGGTTATGTGCTGCTCGGATGTAAGCTTCTTAAAACTCGCGCTTTAAGCACAACAGTCATATTGCAGGTGTCGCAGCAGCGGCCATCGTTCACTGGTTCCGCGTTGTTGCCATTGCTCCAAACCACCACCCCAGTGTCGGGGTGGTAGAGTATTTCGATAGCGCCGCCGCATATGCTGCATTTTTTCTTTGGTGTTTCCACTACGCCGCCTTAGCCAAAGTAGTCCATTCGCTACGGTTAAGATCAAGGATTTGCCCACCAATGTTTTCCAGTTCGGTTGCGCGCTCATAGCTGTCAACATCTTGGCTAAAGCGTGTCACCGCGTTTAGCAGCCCGTAGGCTGTAAGGTCGGCGCCTTCGATAAGGTGTTGCATTATGCCCTTCTGCTCGTCCTGTGGCATATAAAACCGGCGTCCAAGCTCCTCAACAACACCAACAGGGTCGGCAATGCGGCTGCTGTCTGCGGCTTCACGCATCTTGTTCACAATTTCGTTAAACTGGATGTCGCTAGCTGCGTTCATTACTAAGTCGCGCACCTTGAGCATTAGCGCCTTGTCATCAGCAACCATAGCTTCGTCGCTGTAGAGTTCGTAAACGCCATCGCCGCTGTCGATGTTGCGGCCAATGTGGTTTGTGCGGCTACCTGCGCCCGGCACAGTCATTCCGTTTTTACACACAAGCCTGTAGATAAACTTAGATACGCGCACGGCGCCATGGCCTACCTCTGAGTTGCTTATNACAATTCCAGATTGTACGGCATCGCCTACGCGCACTTCTGCTTGCACCGTGGGAAGCACGGCTTTAATGAACATGCTTTTCTCGGTCAGCGCGCAGCTTTCTATGCGCACTTCTGGTAGTTCGCTTAGTGCTGGCAACGCAACTTGTGCAATCGAGTAGTTATCTATTCTGCGGTAACGGTCACTAAGCCACGCACGGGCAGTGTTATCGCCGTTACAAATTGTGCGAAGCATCCGTTTGCTTGGTTCGTGCTGAAACCAGTTATTGACGTTTTCCATTAACAGGCTTGGTGCATCAGCACGCATTCTGTCNTAATACTTCTTAGGGATGCCAAGGTTGCTGCAAATCTGGCTATGCGCCACATCGTTTATGCCAAACTTTTCATCATTTAGAACGATTGAGCAGTTGGAGTTTTCTTCCGCTACAAACTCTACCTTGCGGGTGTCAGTCACAAAGTCGCGCTTTTGGGATTCCAAGGTATCTAGCTTTGATGCTAATTCGGTAAGTGTATATTGCTGTTTCATTGTTGGGTTCTCCGTGGGGCCGCAGCCCCTTTATAAGTTTAGATTAAGTTTTTTTGGCCAGCGCTGTAGCGAGAAGAATACTCACTGGAAAGGGTCTGGTACTTCTTTTCCGTAACTGGCCCGGCGCCACTTACTTCCCATCGCTTGTTCCGTGTGAACCGTGGGTCTGGGCTACTGACGAGGCCCATTGCGTCTAGCCGGCTAAGGGCGCTCGAAATATCTGAGCGTTCAAGCGGCACGGCGTTAGCTGGCAGCGCGTGCATATTTACCCAGTGCATTAGCTGCTCACTGTTAGGCAATCGCATACCGCCTTGATCCACTGGCAAGTGGTGGGTTTTCCACATCACTTTGTAGAGCATTTCGTTGATGCTTGAGCCGCCTTCCTTACGCAACCGCTTTTGCTTGTATGGCTCGCTCACCTTGGTTGGCGCTGCACTAATGTTCGCTGGTGCAGCGGTTGCAGTTGCCGCTGCTTCCTTCGCAATGTCATCGCAAATATCAATATCTTCGATGATCGCTCCGATTGTGCGCAGCGCGTCTATTGCTGCCAACATTGCTGGCATTGGCCCTGTGGCCATTATCGTGAAGTTTTTCATTGGTTGGGTTCTCCTTTTTTGAAATAACCGTACACCATGCGCTTTCCACCACGGCTGCAATCATGCGTGTCATGCAACATGCCGTCCTTCCAAGTCGCTAAGTGTCGGCTCAACCGTAGAATGAGGGTGCCGCTCGGTAGTTCGGATGCACAAACGTGCACCCGCTCTTTGGAGCCTATGGCCGCGCATGGCACCCACTGCCAGCCAAGTTCCAAAAGATAAGGTTTGTAAATATCGTCGTACACCCCGTTGAGTGCGGAGTTTCCGGTCATGTTTTTTGCGCGCTTGGTGCGGCTCTTGGCACGGAATTCTTTGGTGCGCTGCATTAACTCTGTGCGCACTTGTTCGTAGGGCGTGCAGGTGGCTATGGCGATAGCGCGCAATACGCAATCACCAGTTTTGCCTTTGTATCCAGCAGCCTCCCGGCCGCCATCGTGAAAAATAAAATTCATTTTTGGGTTCCTGTTAAACAATGAAGCTATTATAGCGCCATTGGCACTGTAATGCAACCCCTATTTACACTAATTAACACAATTGTTCATAACCTCGCATAAAAAAGGGAGCCTTGAGTTGATCAAAAGCTCCCTCCTGCTCACGCTGGGTTATTCAAAAAGTTCGGTGTAAATCATGCCGGGAGTTAGGCAACTATTGCGTTCAGTCCAAAGCGCTTCGTCCCAAGTTTCACAGCCCAATAGTACGTTTATCATCATAAAACCTAAGAAAAGGCCAATAAACACTATAATTATGGAGGGCGCCGTTGCGCGTAAAATGGTTGCCGCCATCTCACGCACTGCTGGTTTGTTAATCGTCACTTGCATTGTTGGGTTCCTTTAATTTTGCGAGTCCCTGCATATTAGTGAAAGGCTATGACTTTGCAAGCACTTTATTACGATACGTCATTGTCTGGGTGAAATTCTTGTGTTATCTACTGGTTACACGGAGAGATTATGGTGGTTGATAACGAGATAACGCTTGAAGATGATTTGAGGCATTGGGCCTTAACAATGCTTGACCAGCGTTACGACAGCTTGAATGGGAATAAGTTATGTCCGTTCGCAACGACAGCTTTTAGCCACGACAAGGTGCTTGTGCTTGACGTAACCGGCGAAATGTTTCCCAGCATGGAGATAGCAAAAAACGCCTTCTGGGCTTTTCACCTTTTACAGCACAAAGACATTATAATTTTGTGCGACAGAGAATTTGATCGGTACAGCGATGAGGCGATGTTTGAGTTTTCGGACGAGCTAATTTCGCAAGACAACAACGGGGTTTGGTTGATACCATTCCATCCACTCGCAAGGGGGCTTAGCCCGGCAAGTGATTACAGTGTCGATGAATACGAGCCACTTTTAGAAGTGGATTACGCTATGTGTTTTGTTCAGCCAACGTCCCATCTGAACAAGGCATCCCAGAAGCTTGAGGCTGATGGGTATTACGAAAACTGGGACGATCTTGATTTGGACGATTTACACCAACGAAGGAGTTATGGACATGGCAATGGGTAAGAAAAAAGGCCGCAAAGGCGGTAAGAAGAAGTAAAGTTGTGACTGCGGCTTTGATTGACAAGCGCATTTATGTGCCACGGGAAACCTCGCAATCTTTAGCCGCAGAAGCAGCCTTCGCAGGCAGAATAGAGCAAGCGAGGGGGTGGCAGTTGCGCAAGTTGGGCGGCAGCTACAGTCCAGACTTTGTTATTTTCAAAAACGGCAGTTGCAAAGGTTGGCTGGAGCTTAAATGCCGGCACTCGCAGCTTTGGGGGGATTTCCCCACTTATATGATTGCGGTAAAAAAATGGGAAAAATGTTTAACTTTAGCCGGCACACCGGGGATAGAAATGCCCTTCTTGCTGGCTGTTGCGGTGGACGATGGCGATTATTTGATGAACTGTTCGGCAGCAGTGCTGAAGGGCGCCAATTTGAATGTGCAAATAGGGGGTCGCAAGGACAGAAACTGGCAGGAAGATATGGAACCCTGCGTTTACATTCCCAAGACCTATTTCAAGGCTATATAGCATGACCAAGTTTGCCGTAGAAATGTGGTCAGTTGAAAAGCTAAAACCATATGAGAACAATCCCCGCCAAATCACCCCGGAATCAATAACCAAGACAGCAGAAAGCATTCGTGAATACGGGTGGCAGCAGCCAATCGTTGTGGATGAAGATGATGTAATTTTGGTTGGCCATACAAGGCTCATGGCGGCACAGTCTTTGGGTATGGACGAGGTTCCCGTACATATAGCTGAAGGGCTTACAGAAGAGCAAAAGCGAGGCTACCGCATAGCCGACAACAGAACAGGCACGGAAAGTAGGTGGGATTTCCCGCTACTGACGGAAGAGCTAAAACTTTTAGAGGAAGTGCAGTTTGAGTTAACGAAAACAGCCTTCGACCCCGGCGAAATAGAAGATTTGCTTAACTTTAAGCTTGATGCTTACGACAAGTATGATGAAGGCCAAAAAGGCAGTATGACTGAAAACTTTGGTGTGCCGCCGTTTAGCATTTTAGATACACGGCAGGGTTACTGGCAGGAACGTAAAAAGCTTTGGGATGCCAAGATTGGCGATCAAGGTGAAAGCAGAGAAAACACCCTAGCAGCCAAGGGCAGTGTAATGGAGGGCATTGGTTCAGTATCTTTGTTGGATGCTGTTCTTGCGGAAATTATGTGTAGGTGGTTTGGCCGCAAGGATTACCATGCGTTTGACTGTTTCGCCGGAGATACCGTTTTTGGCTATGTATGCGCCAATCACGGCATGGATTTTACCGGCATCGAGCTTAGGCAAGAGCAGGCTGATTTAAACAATAAGCGCGTATCCCAAGATGAGCTTAGTGCCCGCTACATATGTGACGATGCACTCAATATGGATAAGCACTTTAAACCGGAAAGCATGGATTTCTTTTTTAGCTGCCCGCCATATGCAGATTTGGAAGTTTATAGCGATGACCCCAAAGATTTAAGCAATATGTCCCACGATGATTTCTTCAATGTGTATAAGCAGGCACTACAGAACAGCTATACACGCCTTAAGAATGATCGCTTTGCAGTTGTGGTGACTAGCGAGGTTCGTAACAAAAAAGGCCAATATATAGGGTTAGTGCCTAAGACTGTGCAGTTTATGCAGGATGCGGGCTACCAGTTTTGGAATGAGTTAATCCTAGTAAACAGTGCGGGCACGTTACCGCTGCGGGCAGGCAAGTCTATGCACGCCAGCCGCAAGGTAGGGCGTATGCATCAGAATGTTTTGGTTTTCTACAAAGGAGACCCCAAGCAAATTAAAAACATGGGCGATGTGCAGGGCAGCTTTGGTGAAGATCATGCAGACGCATAGTACAGCAGGCAAAATGGTTACGGCCGATATTTGGGTTCATAAAATGCCCGATTGGGATCGGCTTAATTGGATATGCGAAAAAGCTTTAAAGGCGTCACGTATGAATGTGGTTGACAGGGTTGCGCATGAGTTTGAGCCGCAAGGTACAACGGCAGTCTGGATTTTGGCAGAAAGCCACATGGCCATTCATACTTATCCAGAAGAAAATTTTATGGCTGTGGATGTATTCACCTGCGGCACAGAAGGCGACCCAGCGGGTGTAATAGTTGCGTTAACAGATCACTTAGAATTGAGCACAATGGTAGTCAAAGAAACTACCCGTGGCAATAAAGACGAATACGGAGGTTAAATGTGGCAGGAAAACTTACAGCGAATGAAAAATGGGAGCGTTACAACAGACGAACTACCAAGAATATGGCTGCACATAACAGGGCTGGTGGCAGCGTGCGCAAGCCTGTTCGGAGTGTTGCTGGTGCAAGCGATAGTTCTAAGTATGACCGTGCTAAGTTTATTTCGCGCAAGGCTGCGCAGGTTCTATCCCAGCGTCAGCCACTTAAAGACAAAGATGGAGATCCTACTCCAGCGGCTATGCAGTTTCGCAGGTGGGCCGCTCCAACTCCTAAGACGTATGAAGCGGTGAGGAAATTAAAAACGAGTGCAACCAAGCAAAAAGAAAGGTTGGCTAAGAAGCTAGGCAAAAAATAGCACTACACGTACTTAGCATTTTTTACTAATCCGCACACAATGTCGTGCTGGTTGGCACATACAGCGTAAATGCCCCAAGGCCGAATGCGTACATTAGCATTAGCATAGGTCACAGCATCATGCTCTGTTTTAAACTGATGCCTTTCGTATTTGCCGGTGCCTAGAAAGCAGGTAGCAGTAAAGTATACCGCGTTTGTGTATATCTCCTGTTCCCAGTTTTCTAAGTTAGCTTTTTGGTAACAATCTATCATTTTGCCGCTCCGTTGGTTCTAATTGGTAACTAATATAGCGCCATTGGCACTATATAGCAATAGCAAATTGGAACAGAATATGATTGATCCGTTTACCGCTATCGCGGCAGCAACCAGTGCATACAAAGGCATTAAGAAAGCTGTGGAGGTGGGTAAGGAGATATCCAGTTTTACAGGCGCCGTTTCACAGTTTGCTAGAGCCGCCAGCGACATAGACTTTTTAGAGCAAAAAGCTAAGAAGCCACCGCTCTATAAAATGTTTACCGACAACCAATCTCACGCCCTAGAAATATGGACGCAAAAGCAAAAATTAAAAGAAATGCGTGAGGAGTTAAAAGAGTACATTTCCTTCGTCTACGGGCCATCTGCTTGGCGGGAAATAGTGGCAATCGAGGCGCAGCAACGTAAAGAACAAAAAGAATTGGTCTACAAAAAGCAGGAGTTTGTGGACAGCATAATTAATGGCGCCGTTATTACGGTTCTTTTGATCGTGGGTTTGGGTGGTGCGGCCATTGTTCTTTATTTTTACGGGAAGCAGCAAGGTAAATGGTGAGTGTTTTTACGGAAGATAAAAGACAAATATATAGTGAGCAACCTCCGTGGGCAGATCGTTATAATTTCTCGCAGCAAAGAAATAGCATTAAAATACGCAAGACAATTTCAAACAAAAAAACCTCGCAATTAAGCGAGGTTTTAGAGGGGAGGAAATCAGTAACCGAGTGCCGCTGATTCAAGAGAAAAGTAACTCTTAATTATGCGTCTGGTCAAGACCAAATAGTATATTTAATGATTAAAACATTGCCAACGGCTACAAAGGAGTGATAATGATGAACGATGAGAACGTAGTGCAGTTCCCCGGCCCGGAGTTTTTGCTTCAATGTGACTGTGGGCGTATAGAATTCGGGGTTTTAGTAAGCGAAGCGGCACCCTTCAAGGTGGAGTTTTTAGAGTGCACAAGTTGTGGTTGGCAAGCCTCAGTAGACGATGTGATGACGGCTTGCGAGCTTGGTGAAACGATTAATTAACATACGCTATAAAAAGAGATGGCCCAGAAAAAAACAATAGATATTGACGAGGAACGCAAGCGTAGAGGCAGGCCGAGTTATAAGGCTACCAAACAAGACCGTGAGCAAGTGCAGGTAATGACCGGGTTAGGGTTAACTGCTGATGATATTTGCAACGTAATGGGCTTCAGTCGCGCAACGCTGTTCAAGTATTTCAAGCCAGAATTGCAGGCAGGCAACTCTGTGGCCAAATCCAAGGTCGCACAGTCGGCGTTTAAAATGGCTACAGGGGAAAAGTACCCAGCCATGACTATGTTTTGGCTAAAGTGCCGGGCGGGCTGGCGCGAGACACAAGTGAATACGCATGATGAATTGCCGCCAGTGGTGATTAAGACCACGGAAGCAAAAGATGCTTAGTGCTTACGATGAAATGATGGCTGAAGAAGCGGGCCAAGTCCTGCATAGCGAAGAGCGGCCTATACAGATTACATTAACGCCACCACAAAGCCGGGTGTTCACTAGCAAGAGCAGGTACGTGGTAAACGTGGCGGGCCGTAGAAGTGGAAAGACACACTTAGCGCGCACAAAGTTATTCGCAGAGGCAAGCAATAACCGTAATCAGCGCTGTTGGTATGTGGCGCCGACTTACCGCATGGCCAAGCAAATTATGTGGCAGGAAATGAAAGACCTTGTGCTGACCAGCAAGCGTAACGCCTCACCACCGAACGAAACAGATTTAAGCATCCAGTTAATCAATGGCACTACCATTGCGCTACGGGGCGCAGACAACCCCGACAGCTTGCGTGGTGTGGGCATAGACTACTTAGTGTTGGACGAAGTGCAGGACATGAGCCAACAAACGTGGGAGGCCGTGCTTTCGCCGGCATTGGCTGATAGGCAGGGCAAGGCCATGTTCTGCGGCACGCCAAAGGGTTACAATTGGTTTTACGACCTATGGCAAGAAGGCCACACAGATGATGAGTGGTCATGCTTTCGCAGTACCACATTGGATGCAGGCATTGTGCCGGCAGAGGAAATAGAAAAGCAACGCCGAACCATGGATCACAGGCTCTTTAGGCAAGAGTTTGAGGCAAGCTTTGAGACTTTAGCGGGGCGTGTGCACCAGCCGTTCATGCGTGAAATCCACGTTAGCGATGAAGTTGCCGAGGATGTTGGGCAGATTGTGGTTGGCATGGACTTTAACGTTAACCCGATGTGCGCTTGTTTTGGGTATGTGGTTGCGGGGCAGTTGCATATATTTGGCGAGGCAGTGCTGTCTGACGCTAATACAGAGCTAATGGCGCGCAAGATTAGTGAACTGTTCGATGGTAAGCATGTTGCTGTTTACCCCGACCCAGCAGGCCGTCAGCGGCGCACAAGCGCAGCAATAGGCCAGACTGATTTAAGCATTCTCGAAAGCTATGGGTTTGAGGTTATAGCGCCTCGCAGGGCGCCATTGGTGGTGGATCGCATCAACGAGGTTAACGCCATGCTTGAGAACAGCAAAGACGAGGCCCGCTTGTTTATCCACCCAAGGTGCAAGCAGCTTATCAAAAGCCTTGAGGGTTTAACCTACAAGGATGGCACAAACCAGCCCGATAAAAGTGCAGGGCTAGATCACATGGCAGATGCCCTTGGCTATTTAGTCCATGGGACATTCCCCATCAACAATGAAATTGTAGGCGCGGTGCGCGTGCGTGGTTATTATTAGGAGACACACAAATGCCCCTGTCAGATAAACATCAAGATTATGATAAGTATGTGCCCCAGTGGAGCAGGATACGTGACTGTATTGCCGGTGAGGATGCTGTAAAAGCAAACACCACGATGCATTTGCCGCGACCAGAAAATATGCTTTCAGAGCAGTATTCGGCTTACATAACTAGGGCTATGTTTTATGGTGCAACCGGCCGGACTTTGGCGGGTTTAGGCGGTGCAGTATTTCGCAAGCGCCCAATCGTCCAAATTCCAGACCGGCTGCGGGAGGCATTGTATAACATTACTTTGACGGGTGTCCCCTTTGACACGTTTGCACAGCGTGTGGTAGAGGAAACGCTGGCTCTTGGGCGCTATGGTGTTCTGGTTGACAGGCCACCAGAAGAGAATGGTCGGGCTTATATGCGTGGCTATCCTGCTGAAAGCATATGCAACTGGCGCACGGCCGATATTGACGGCAAGGAAATGCTAGAGCAAGTCATCCTAAGCGAAAAAGGCAACCAACCTAATGATGATGGGTTTGGCTCAACTGAGTACGAGCGCTTTAGGGTGCTAGAACTAGATGAGGAGCGCAAATACAGGGTTAGGGTGTTTGTTGAAGGCCGCGATGTAGATACGTTTATATTGGAAGAAGAATACGTGCCCACAAAGCGTGGTGAGCGCTTAGATTATATTCCGTTCCAGTTTTTTGGCCCAACAGACCTTTCACCAAATGTTGAAAAGTCACCCCTAATCGACTTAGCCAATGTGAACATAAGCCATTACCGCACAAGCGCAGACCTTGAGCAGGGCAACTACCTCACTAGTCAGCCGACGCCATACATTACGGGTATGCGTGCAGATAGTGTGGGAGACTTCCCTATTGGCAGTGGCGCAATGTGGTTGCTACCAGAGGGTGCGCAGGCAGGTATGCTTGAGTACAAAGGTGCGGGCTTAAGCTTCCTTGAGAACAGCCTGTCCCGCAAGCAGAACATGATGGCCCAGCTAGGTGCACGCTTACTAGAAGATCAGAAGCGCGCAGTTGAGGCGGCCGATACAGTGCGCCTTCGTAGTAGTGGGGAAAGCAGTGTTTTGGCTAACTTAGCCAATAGTTGCAGCATGGGCTTGAACCAAGTTTTGCAGTGGGTTGTGGATTGGGAAGGCTCAGACCCTATGGCTGTCGAGGTAGCACTTAACACTGACTTTATGGATACCCGGATGGAACCCGGTGAGATGCGTGAGTTAGTAGCGGCATGGCAAAGCGGCGCCATACCGACTGATGACCTTATCTACAATTTGCAGCGTGGCGAAATATTACGCCCAGATTTCACGATAGAAGAAGTGAAGGATATGCTCGCAGGCAACGAGGCGCCGGTAATTGGCAAGCCTATGGAGCTTGGTGACGAAGAACCAGAAACCGAAAATGTAGAGTAATCTTATGGCTGTGGGTAATCCTAATCCAGTTGGCGCGCTTACAGGCGCAAATGACGGCCTTGCGGATAATATAATTTCGCACGCCGTTAACCTTGAGCGATTGAAAGCCAGCGAGGTGCAGGCTGTTTACGGGATGCTGCGCAAGGTACAGGGCGATTTAATTGAACAGCTAAATAGCCTCGACCCAACAGCGGTAGGCGGCAAGACGCAGGCTAACAGGCTTGTACGGCTACTTAAAAACACCCAAGCAACTATAAGATCCAACTACAATTTAATAAAGCAAGCGCACACAAATACTTTAGCCCAAGTGGCAGACTTAGAAGGCAAGGCCATTCAGCAAGCAGTAGGCCAAGGGGTAGCAGGCAACCCCAAGGTTGGTGCAGCCATGATGGCATCACTGCCCCCAGCCACGACTTTGCGCGCCTTGGTAGATGGCACGCTTATTATGGGCGCCCCACATAAAGAGCATTGGGCACGCCAAGCTGGTGACTTACAGCAGCGGTTCCAAGACCAGATGCGCGAAGGCATATTAGCTGGCGAAGGTGTTGACGATTTGGTGCGCCGTGTACGCGGCAGCAAGGCCAATGCTTTTAAGGATGGCATTATGGAGGTCAAGCGCGGGCAGGCGGCAACGCTGGTGCGCACTAGCGTGCAGGCTGTAAGCAACGCAGCACGCAACGCCACCATAACGGCCAATGCCGATATATTTAATGGTGTGCAGTGGCTCAGTACATTGGATGGACGCACTAGCGATATATGCAAAGCGCGCAGCGGGTTACGCTGGGACAACGACTTTAAGCCAATGGGGCACAGTAAAAGTTACTCAGCACCACCTGCGCATTGGAACTGCCGCAGCGTAGTAACGCCAGTTACCAAAAGCTGGGACGAGCTAGCAGGCAAAACGCTAACCAAAAACGCAGAAGACTTTAGCGATAACTTTAAAAACGAGCTTCTCAAGCTAGGGTTCACAGCAGCGCAAATATCACGGCTGAAGCCGAAGATGCAGTCCAGTATGGATGGCATGGTGCCGGCAGAGTTTAGTTACGAGGATTGGATCAAAAGCAAGCCAGAGGCATTCCAGCAGCAGGTTCTTGGGCTACCCAAGTGGCGGCTATGGAGCAGTGGCAAGATTGCGTTTGTCGATTTGGTTGACCAGCGTAGCAACCCATTAAGTTTAGCGAACCTACAGGAGTTAATTGATGCCGGCAAAACGAGCATTGCGAGGGCGTCAACAGCGGCAAAAACAGCAGCAAAGGCAGAGGCGGCGGCAGCAGCAAAAGAGGCTGTTGAGCTAGCCAAAAAGGAAGCGCAGGCAGAGCTACTGGTGGCAGCTTACGCGGCTGGTGGCAAAGGGCTTGTCAACTTTAAAGCATCGTACAGCAAGCTTAAAAAGCAGGGCAAGCTAGAGGGCAAGACCTTCCAAGAGCAAGCAGCTTTGGTGCAGGCGGGCAAGGATGCCATAGATACGTCCTCTAAAATATCGGACATAAAGAAGAAGTTTAAAAATGGTAAAAAACTGTCCCCCAGTGAGTTGGCCGTATATAAGACCTTGGATGAGGCCACAAAAGAAGAATTCGCCACCCTTAAAGAAGCTGGCGCGCTAGCTAAGAAGGTAGATGAAGAGCTAGCAACTTATAAGTCTGCATTCCCCGATGACTTAGAGGTCAAGCTAAAGGACTATGATGCCTTGGGTTTGGCGCCAACCGAGTTACAGGCGGCCGTAGGTAAGCTGCAAAGCAACGCCGATAAGTTGGCAGCTATAGAGGTTGCCAAGGATAAAGCAGCCTCCATTGTAAGTGCTGAAAAAGCGGCAGCAGCGAAGATAGATGTTTACGTTAATGGCGCAGATAATCAAGGCGCTCTGTTAACACACGAAAAAATTGCAGCAGCAATAAAGGGCAAGGCCGCAATGGGCTTTTCCCAAAAAGCATTTTTGGCAGTGCTAGACGAGGCCGCAGAGGTCGAGGTTGCCAAGCTCAAGGCGCTTGATTTCGAGGCAGCCGGCAAGCTTGCTGAGTATAAGTTGGCCGAAGAAGGCAGTGGAATGCTCACGCAGAAGAAGGTGTTAACTGAGCTAGAAGGCGATAAAAGCTGGCAGGCTTTAGGTGCAACACAGAAGCTAGCCAAGGTTGATGAGGTTACAGCCCAGACTAAGGCTAAAGCAGACTTTAATTCTATAAAATCCACGGTAAGCACAAAGCTTGCAACAAACCAAAGCCTAACAGCGTCCCAAGCTAAGTGGGTCAACCAATTGGACGAGGATGGCGAGGAGCTACTACAGGCCGCTGTCGTAAAGAAACAGAAAAAACTAGGTATTGGGCCAGCGGTGGACAAAGCGCCCCCAGCAACGGCTGACAACAAGCCACAGCTAGTGTTTAGCGACTTCGATCAAGTAGGCGAGCAAGGAGGCAGTAATCTAGGCGGCTTTTTTACCAACCAGCGCACCGGCACCAAGTATTACATTAAGGCGCCAGAAAATGAGTTAGCTGCGCGAGTAGAGGTGTTAAGCGCAAAACTTTACCAAATGGCAGGTGTGCGCACGGCAGATGTAGATTTGATCCCAATTACTGGCCAAATAGGCGGCACAAACGCTGCTGGCCGCTTAGGCATTGCTAGCCGCATAGAAACTGTAACTGACTTAAACCCAAGCAACATGAGCAACCTTAGCGGTGCCAAAGATGGGTTTGCAGCGGATGCGTGGTTAGCAAATTGGGATGTTATTGGTAACGGTGCAGCAAGGGAGTTAAACCTTAAACAGCTTGCAGATGGAACGGCGATGCGCATTGATACGGGCGGCAGCCTGTTCTTCCGTGCACAAGGCGGTCGCAAGGCTTTTGATGCCGATGATGTGCCAGAGTTAGATAGCTTGCGTGACAGGCGGGTCAATTCGAATGGGGCGGATGTATTTGGTGATATAAATGAAGACCAAATAGTCTCCGGCGTGGCCCGTATTGTTTCGGTAAGTGATGACGATATACGCAGGGTAGTTGCCGACACTATGGGTGATGCTGCGGATGATTTGGCAGATGTGCTGATTGGGCGTAAGAACTTTTTGGCGGCTAAGTACAAAAAGCAGCTTGATGAAATAAACAAGCCAGCCAAGCCGGTGGATGTGGATTCGGCGCAGGTTGCGAGATCAGAAGCCAAAATAATAGAGCAAAGCAACAAGACGGGCTACACCCTGTCGTTTGATAAAGACAGTATTGAGGAGCAAGCTTTACATTTCTGGAATTACCAGAAAGGCAAGAAGGCTGGCTTTGGCGTCAATTTTAAAGTTCGTGGGGCTGCAAGCAGGAGCTTGATGAGCGAATACCGCAATCTAAGCGATGTTGCAGAGGATGTCCGTTCGGAGTTCGATACTGATCTGCTAGACGAGTCAATTGTGTTAGCAGTAAGGGGCATTGCATCAAGGGCTTCAAAGTCTGCGTTTTTTGAACAAAAAGACTACGACAGGGCAATAGAAGCATTAAAAAATTATCGTGATGCTGTTGATGATCTTGCATTGCTTTTTAAAGCCGGCAGGGCCAGCCAGAAAACCTTGGATGATTTTGCTGCGCACTATAAGCCTTGGATAGATGACCTTAAAGAAACAGCCAAAACATCTGGTGATTTGGCAGAGGCAATATGGAAACCTCACACTACTAAACTATTTAAGGGTTTGGGTACGTTTGCGCTTATAGAGCCTAAAGTGGTGGCTGGGCAGTGGCGAAAGATTACAAAAAAGTTCAAGCAAGCTGATTTAGACGAAGGTGTAATAAGTTACACAGCCAAGAATTATGACGAAAGAACTTGGACTCCAGCAATGCAGTATAAGGACAAGTTCATAGAAGTTGATTACGTTCCCGATACGTCAGAGCTTTTTGCGCTAAGGGATATGGTAGATGTGCGTATCCTCGGTGATAAACTTGATGATTTGAACAAAGGCTTAAAGAGGCTTGAGACGTTAGGGTTTGACNTAAGTAGGCCGGGTATTGCTCAGCAAGAATTNCTGTATTTGACCAAGTTTATCTANATGAANGCAGCAAAGAACAAAAAGGTGATGGACGTACTNAAAAAAGAGTTTGCAACAGACGATGAAAAGCTAATTTTTTTGCGCGAGCAGGCGAGCAAGCTGCAAGGCGTCAAGGATATAACTAAGNTGCCAGCGTATCGCCCANATGGTAACTGGGAAAAGGCGGGTTACGGGCGCCATTTGCAAAACAGACCCGATCTGTATGGCCCAGATTGGGAAGACTTCAAAAGCAATCATGTTTTATATCACGATCTTACTTATGGCGGCGGCGAGTTTGTAGATAAGGTTAGGAATATTATGCGAGGCGGTGGTCATATGGCGCCAACCACGGACAAGTTGCGCCGTGGGTTGCCGTTAGACGGGGCTTCAGCCAGAAGCGATATAGGAACTGGGGGCGCAAATTATTTTTTCACTCGCATTAAAGAAAATAGTTTTATGCGAGGCAGGGACGGCGTGTTTTTTAAAGCTGATGCGCTAAGGCGGCTGGATTCAATCTCTTACGATTCTGACTATTACGGGCGTATGCGTTATGACGACGGCAAAGCGCCTTCGGGGTCTGTGCAGTCTGACTTTGTACTCGATGAAAGGTATACCAGCCTAGATCAGTTTAAGAGTCTTGCTAGAGATTACGGTAGTAATGAGACTGTCTTTAAAAACAGCCTAAGCATGATTGATGAAGGCGTTGCTTTTATACAAGTAAATGATACCGATAAATATGCAGAGTTGTTAAAAGTAGTTACAGATGAATTGAAATCAATGGGCTTTACGAAGTGGCCAGATGGTCGAGAAATTACAGATGTTGTGAGGTTAGCTACACGTTATGTTGCCTAAAGAGCTAGAGAACTTGGTGCGCCAGCGTAGGCTTTTAGCTAAAAATAAGGTGTCAATTCGCGCTGTGTCGTACATTATGGAAAACAAAGTGGGCTGCATGTTGTTCTTTGAAAACTGGCCTGTTGCGCCGGGCACTGACGCTCATAGCGAAGTCAGCTTTCAGAAAGGCACAAAGATCGCTCAGTCCGGCAATGGGTGGCAGGCCGGTAGCTGGTATTTATACGAAGGTGCAGATGAAGACGAACCCGGTATAGATTTGATGTTACAGCGGTGGGTTATGGATCAAGCTCAAGGTGAGGGGTATGATAAGCATTTTGATTTAGCAAAGCAGGTTTTTGAAAACCAAGCAAAGAATGAGTTTTAGGCTAAGCGTTCCAGAACAAACCCTACCGAGGCCGTTATTATGTCCTACAGCACAGTGAAAGATCCCTTAGCGAAGCTTACCTAAGCATGATTGCTGAAATCTCCGCAATAGTTGCTGGTGTCAATATGGCATCAAATGCACTCAAACAAGTGGCAGGAACAGCGGACGATCTGTCTACAATCGGAACCTTCCTCGGCAAGCTTGGAGGTGCTGAAGTAGAATTAGCCAGAGCGCAGAATACAGGCAAGTTGTCCGAGTCTGATGCAATCAAAGCGGCGCTGGCTCGTAAGCAGATTGCAGATACCATGCAAGAGGTTAAAGATTTATTTATCGTGTCTGGTAACGGACATTTGTATCAGCAGTGTATGCAAGAAATGGCAAATGCCAGAAAAGCCAAGCAGGATGAGTTGGCTAGGGCTATAGTTGCTAAACGAAAGTTCAGAGAGCAAATGACACAGTACGCTTTAATATTCATGGTGGTTCTTGTCTTAGTACCCGCTGCTGTAGGCGCATTATTGGCTTATTTGACCAGATGATTATGGCCTTCCTGCTTATTGTCATAATAGATGGTGAGCCGTTAAATGAAGAGTTTTACTTCAGAGATGTTACCCGCTGTAACCAGTTTGCCTACTACGTGGAAAGTGGTGCAGTAAAAATGAGTAAGCAGCGGCGTAACCAGACCAACATTAGCGCCTACTGCATACCCAAGAAGATAAGGCCAAATACCAAAACGTGGGATTAGGGCCGGCTACTTCATATGCCGGCGTACAAAGTTGTGCACCGTGCTATCGGCAATGCCCATAGAGCGCGCTATGTTGCACTGCCTTTCGCCAGCCATCGTCTTTTCGCGTATTATATCGCGCTGCGCTGCCGTAAGGTTAGCTGGTTTTTCTAGCGTTGCTTTGTTGCTAAATATTTGGCCCAGTTTCTTAGGGGCTTGGGTTGCACGGTAAAATATGTCTGCACTTGCCTTCATGCCAGATCATCCCTTGGGTCATCACCCATGCTAAAGCGCAAATAAAATATCGCCTTAAGCTTATCTTGGCTTGTGTCGTTATTGTCTTTGCGGCCAGCACGCCAGCCGTATTTAAACGCATTGATTTCTGCATACTCTTGCACCCGCTCTATACCAAAAGCGGCAATCATTGCGTCTAAACACTCTACGCCATTTTCCTCAATACTTTGGTAATGCGGTGGCTGGTAAACATTCTTGTTATATTCGTTCATTAGTTTCCTCTGGATCAAGGCTGCTTAACCACGTTGTAAGTGTGGGGGGTATAGCTGCAAGCTTGTAGCAACCAGCATCGCCAGCGTCATTCATCGAACCCCATACTGCGTGGTAAGCCTTGGCCCTATTGCGTTCAGACTCCGTTTTGGCAAGCTTGTCTGCTTCGTTTTTAAAGTTAAAGTAGTTTATCTCTAGCACTTCCGTGGCTATGCGATCAGCAACCACAGCTTTGCTTAAGTTTACCCGGTAACAATAGTCGTTTTGCGGGGTATAGTGTACTTCGCCTTTATCTAGTCCAAACACCTTCTCAATATCGCCCGCAAACCTAGAGCGAACCCTAAGCGCTTCTGCGTCGTTATAATCTTCAACTATGCTAAAAAAAGCATCTTTTAAACAAATCCACATAACCTATTTCCTCCAAGAAACACATAGGCGGGCCACCATTGGCCTGCGCCTGCGGGCTATTGTAGGGCCATTGGCTACATAACACAATAGTATTAATAATAGCTTGTCATATAGTGCCATTGGCGATATAAAGAGCCAACTGGCCGGCGGTTGGTCGGTCTGCGGAGCAGACTTTACAGGAAAAGTTAAATATGGCGTTGAAACAAAAGTATAAAAGTATCGAAGATGTTCCATCAGAGCTACAAAGCTTCTATACTGAGCAGGAAGGTGAGTTCGTTTTACAAGTAGATGGCCTAGTGCCAAAAACTACAGTTGACGAGTTCCGTAGTAATAATATAAAACTAACTAAAGAGCTTGCTAAGATGCAGGACGCCTTTGGTTCGGTAGACTTGAACGAGTACCAAGAGCTTAAGGTCGAGCGCCAAAAGTTAGCGGACAACGAGCTTATTGAGTCTGGCAAGTTAGATGAGCTTTTATCGCAGCGCACAGAGCGGTTGCGAACAGATTATGAAAGCCGGTTTGAAAAGATGGCGCGTGAAGCGCATGATGCGCAAGAGAAGGCGCAAGGCTACGAAAGTCAGTTCAACACGATGATCGTAGAAAACCAGCTTAAAGACGCAGCCCTAAAGAACGGGGTGCGGGCAGAAGCATTAGCAGATGTGCTGGCACGCGGACAATCCATTTGGAGACGCACAGACACCAACGGCATAGCTGCATACGAAGGAGATACGCCGTCTTACGATAAGAAGGGTTCAAGCCCGTTATCAGTAGACGAGTGGTTTGAGGGGTTACAGGAAGTGGCACCTCACCTATTTAAGTCCTCAACAGGCAGCGGCGCTGCTGGCGGGGCGGGTTCACAAGGCAGGCGATTAAGCCGATTTGACCAAGATGCCTTGAACAACAACCTAGAAGCTATAGCGGAAGGCCGCGTAGTTCTTGGCGATTAATAAGCTTCACAGAGTGTAGCGCCCAGCCCCGGTGGGAATGGTTAAAAAACATAACCTTTTTTTAATTTCGGAGTAAGAACCATGGCTAATACACTAACAAACGTGTTGCCCAAAATCCTTGCCCGTGGGCTTTTAGCACTACGTGAGCAAGCTGTGATGCCTCGCATCGTAAATATGGACTACAGCAGCGAAGCCTCGCAAAAAGGCGACACTATTGATGTGCCAATTCCTTCAGCGTTAACCGTTTCAGATGTTACACCTAGTAACGTCCTTGCGGCTCCTGCTGATAGCGCACCAAGCAAGGTGCAAATCGCGCTAAATAACTGGCGTAAAGTCAACTTTCACCTAGACGATAAGCAGTTGGTGGAAATTGATAAGAACGCTCACTTTATGCCAATGCAAATTTCAGAAGCAGTGCGCGCACTTGCTAATGACATTAACGTGTCAGTCTTGAATAAGTACAAAGGCATTTATGGTTTTGCTGGCACCAGTGGTACTACACCATTTTCCAGTGATGTAACTGCTGCAACAGCGGCCCGCCAAGTTCTTAACGAGCAAAGAGCACCACGCGACAATAGACGCATGGTTCTAGACTTTGCTGCTGAAGCTAAAGCTTTGGCATTGGCTGATTTTCAGCGCGTTAACGAAAGCGGTGACATCGGTGTAAAGCGTGACGGCGAAATCGGACGCAAGTTCGGCTTTGACATCTTTACTGATGACCAAGTGCTAACGCACACTGCTGGTGGCTCTGGTACTCCGTTGGTTAACGGAGCACTTTCTGCTGGCGTATCATCTGTAGTAATTGACGGACTGTCTGGTAGCACTGGCTTCTTGGTAGGTGACATACTTACCTTTGCAGGCCATGCGCAAACCTACACCGTTGCAACTGCACCTGCTGCCTCTGGCGGCGCACAAACCGTAACGATCTCACCCGCTCTTGCGGCTGACGTTGCAGACAATGCGGCAATTGCTGTTAAAGCAAGCCACATCGTCAACCTAGCGTTCCACCGCGATGCTTTCGCGTTGGCTATGCGTCCTTTGGCCGGCGAAACTGCTGGTGAAGGTTATGGCTCACAGATCGTGACCATGACTGACCCACAGACCGGCCTTTCTATGCGATTGGAAGTTTACCGCCAGTACAAGCAGGTGGTTTACGAGTTAGACGCCCTCTGGGGTGTGGAACTCATCCGTCCAGAACTAGCGACACGTATTGCTGGTTAAAGTCATGTGCGGGGCGGTTTAATAGGCCGCCCCGCCATTTCTGAAGGTAGAGCATGGAAAATATAGAACTGATTAAAGTTTGGAAAGACGGCGATTTTGCGCTTGTCGAGCCGGACGATAAACAAAGGTTTTTGGACGCTGGCTGGCTTGTAAAAGCTCAAAGCAAAGTAGCAACCCCATCTGCAAAAGTCGAAATTCAAGATGAAATCGAGACTACTCCGCAGGTGGAAGCACCAGAAACTCTTGAAGAAAGCGCAGTTTTGGAAACCCCAAAGCCGATTAAGCGAGGTCGCTCGCGTAAGAGTTAAGGAGCGCCACACATGGCGGTTACGTTTGTTGTTGAAGATGGCACAGGTATAGCCAATGCAAACGCCTACACTACGGTAGCGGCGGCAGATACCTATAATGACGAGCATCCACATGGTAACAAGTGGGTGACGTATGGTAGTGCCGATAAGCAGCGCAGCATAATAATGGCAACACGCCTGTTGGACGAGGAAGTTAACTGGCATGGTTCGCCAACCTACAACCTTGCAAGCAGCGTATCTAGCAGCAATGCAACGGCTAAGGTGCAGTATTTACGCTTCCCAAGAAGTGGCGTTACAGACCAAGACCGTTACAGCCTAGACCATCACACCATCCCCAAATTTTTAAAGAACGCAACGGCTGAGCTAGCGCGTTATTTAGCGGTGGCAGACCGCACGGCAGAACCAGACACCCAAGGCTTCGGGTCAGTAAAGCTAGGCAGCTTAACGGTAGGCGTCGATAAGTACGACCAGCCACCAATTTTGCCCCGCAGCGTAATGGCCATCATCAAACCATACGGCACAGTGCGTGGCGGTGGTGTGGCCATGGTACGGAGAACTTAATGGCTTACGGCGAACATGATTTTGATTGCGACCAAGGAAGCACGTTTAATACGTCAGTCCAGTACAAGCAGACCGATGCTAATGGCGCTCTTATTCCCGTACATTTAGCCGGTTATTCGGCGCGAATGGATGTGCGTTATGCACTTACAAAGGAAGCTGACAGCGTTGTATCGCTTACATCTGTTAACGGCGGCGCGACAGTTAACGGTACTGGCAGTGCAGGCCAAGTGGACTTGTTAATAAGCGCGACAGACACGGCGGCACTTACGCCGGGCACGTATTTTTACGACCTTGAGATTTTTACAGGCAGTGGAAATGGCGGGTTTGTTGACAGGCTAATCCAAGGCAAATTTACGGTAAGCGCGGAGGTTACAAATGTCTAGTAAGACGGTTGTTGTCACCAATGAAGCAGTGAAGGTAACTACCATTGGGATACAGGGGCCAGAAGGCGCCAATACCTTACTCAACAAAAGCGTAGCGGCGGGCACTGTATCTGCCACAGGCAGCATACTTAGTTACAACAGCACGGCAGATAAGTGGGAAGCAACTCTTGTTCCTACTGGCCTTACCATTGGTGGGGGCAACTTTTGAGCAAAGCTGAAACATACGAACCGGCGCTAGTAATTAGCGGCGATATGGAACGAAAAGTAATCCTTAACCAGTTGCTCAAGGACTACCAGTTTAACAAGCGCGACCAAGACAGCGCTAAGCATGAATACATTTACGAGGTGGTTTACCTTGTGAACACGTTAACGCCGAGAGTGGGTGAATCGTTAACGGAACAGCAGGTTTTAGACCTGCAAGAAACCCAAAAACTTAACTTTGAAGTCAAAAGCAGCAAAGCGACGATTGTGAGGTAGCGAACAATGGCAAATACTATTCAGATTAAGCGCTCATCCAGCACGGCTACTCCAACAAGCTTGGCCGCTGGTGAATTAGCGTATAGCGAAAACAGCCTTAAATTATTTGTAGGCGAAAGTGGCAGTGGCGTGCGTGTAGTTGGTGGCGAAGGCGCCTTCCTACGCAGCGATGCAAACGATACGTTCGATGGCAACTTGGTTGTCACTGGAACGCTTACGGTGCAGGGCGCAACCACAACGGTTGAAAGTAATACTATCGCGGTTGGCGATAATATTATTGTCCTCAACAACGATGAAACTGGCACCCCATCACAGAATGGCGGCATTGAGATAGAGCGTGGCACAAGCAATAACGCTTTATGGCAATGGAATGAGTCTGGCGATTACTGGGAGCCATTAGTTGGCAGTTCGGCCGCTGACATTAAGGGCGTAAACGACCTTGTGGTTGGTGGTAATGGCGCTGTCACCGGCAACTTTGCTGTGGATGGCATAGCCAACCTAGATAACACCGATATTGATGGCACGTTGGTTGTAGATGGCACCAACATATCACTAGATGCAACAACAACGCTTAACATCGACAACAGCAATACCTCAAACGGCATTGTTATTGGCGGCGCTACCAGCGGTGTTCCAGTGCAGATTGGCCACAGTACGTCAGAGGTTACGGTTGGTGACAACCTTGTAGTCACTGGCAATGTAACGGTTGGTGAGAACCTACTACCAGATGCCAACAATGGGGCCACTATAGGCGCCTCTGGCTCACGGTTCACCAATGTTTTTGGTGTAGACGGTAACTTCACAAACCTAACCATAGGCACGGCTACAGTGCTTGCTAGCGCCAAGGTAAGTGACCTTACCAGTGGGCGCATTGTTTTAGCTGGCACAGCCGGCGAACTGCAAGATGATGCAGACCTAACCTACAATGCTGGAACGGATACCCTTGCGGTAAGTAAAATTGATATTGGATCACAGGCTGATTTGGCCAGTGCTAAGGTTGAAGACTTAACGGCTGGCAGGGTTGTTTTGGCTGGTACGGGTGGTGAGCTAGAAGATAGCGGAAACCTAGCGTTTGATGGTTCCACCTTAGCGGTAACAGGCGCGCAGACTATAAGTGGCGCACTTACTGTAAGCGGTGCGTTCACCAGCTTGGGCATAGACGATAATGCTACCGCAGAGCGGCTACAGATTGACGATACTAACGTTAAGATAATGGCCAGTGGCGTTACTTTGGGCGGCTTTAGCAGCGGCACCAAGAGCGTGATTGATAACTTCGTCATGGACGGAGGTACGTTCTAATGTCGAACACCATCAAGCACAAGCGCAGCAGCACTGCTGGGGCAGCACCATCAGCTAGCGACTTAGCCGATGGTGAGCTTGCGCTTAACACGGCAGATGGGGAAATTTTTCTTAAAAAGCAAGACGGCACAGTAAAGCCATTGGTTTCTGAAGCTGAAGCAAACGCCATCGTGATGGCAATAGCATTGGGGTAAAGCATGGCGAATACTTTTAAAAACAAGATAACGGCTGGGGTTGGTTCGTCAGTAGCGACTGTCTACACTTGCCCGTCAGCCACCACAGCGGTGGTTATAGGGGTAACGCTTTGCAACCTAAAGACTAGCGGCGTAGAGGGCACTCTGGCCCTTACAGATGCGAGTGTGAGCGCGACTGTAAGCATACTTAAATCTGCACCCATCCCAAGCGGCTCATCTATTATAGCGGTTGGTGGTGAGCAAAAAATAGTTCTGGAAGCAGGCGATGCGTTAAAAGTGACTGCCAGCGAGGCGTCAGCAATAGACGTTATGCTTTCAGTTTTGGAAATATCTTAAGCTAGGGGCGTGCGAGCATGGCATACATCGGCAACAACCCAGCAGAGCTGGTAACAGAACTCGACAATGGTGTTGTAACTACAACAAAGCTAGCCAACGATGCGGTAACAGCCGCTAAAATCGTTGATGGCACAATTGTGGCTGATGACTTGGCTACTGGCATTATCACTAATGCGGCCGTAGCAGCTAATGCCGCCATTGCAGCCACCAAATTGGCCGTTAGCGGCGGCAGCAACATTACCTTAACCTCAGATGGAACCTTTAACTTAGACGCTACTGTGGATGTTACAGGCGGCTACAGTGTAAGTGGCAATGCGGTAATAACTAGTGCACGCGCTGTGAATATGACTAGTGGCAGCACTACTGGCAACTTTAGCTTTGGCGACAACGACAAGGCCATATTCGGCGCTGGGTCTGACCTTCAGCTTTACCATGATGGAGGTAATTCATACATAAAAAATACTACTGGTTGGCTTAATATGCCTATAGGTGGAAATGGAATTTCTATAGCAAATAGTGATTTTAGTGAACAAATAGCTAAATTTTTGCCAAATGGTGCATGTGAGCTTTATTATAATGGGTCAGAAAAACTCGCCACCACGTCCACTGGAATTGACGTAACAGGCACAGCCACGATGGATAGTTTGGCTGTACAGACTACGAATGGACTCAATGCGCTTCTTGAAAGCACGACAAGCTATCAATATTTGCAATTTAAGAACTCAGCAGAAACTAACAATTTCATAGGCTTTGTCAGCGATGACTTTGTTGTTTCGCCAGCTAACAATCAAAAAATGATTGTAACGGCACAAGGCAAAGTTGGTATTGGCATTAACCCAAATGCTTCTGCTGATTTACACGTTGCTGATACCTCAGATGCTCGTATATGGATAGAGGCGACCAACGGCGACACGATGGAGTTGTACGCAGGAACAAATGTTTCTTTGTTCAATAGAAGCAACAACGCTTTGACGTTCGGTACAAACAACACAGAACGCATGCGTATCCGTGAAGGCGGCGGCGTGGCTGTAAATACCAGTTCTTTTAGCGCGTTAGGTACGCTAGTCATTAAGCAATTATCTGACACACAAGGACTTGCGCTAATAGACGATAGCTCAACAAATACGTT
>JGI24005J15628_10000319_pt1 | contig 28571 bp, 34 predicted proteins | sample LinPmetageLP40_FD_15628 | JGI IMG/M metagenome (IMG submission 15628)
GCGCGGGAAGAAGAGGAGGAACGAGCAGCGCGGGAAGAAGAGGAGGAACGAGCAGCGCGGGAAGAAGAGGAGGAACGAGCAGCGCAGGAACAAGCCGCGCGGGAAGAAAAAGAAAAGGATGATGGATTTGCATCGGTCTGTGAGAATGATGACGACTGTTTACTACCATTTAAAACATGTGATAATGGGATATGCGTATAACTATTATCAAATTATAAAAATATTATTTTAATATATTATATGATTCGTAAAAAAATAATAATATTATCTATATTATTATTATTGATAATAATTAGTATATTTTATATCTACTATAATTATGATAAAATATTTCAAATATTGAATATATATATTTTAAATAACGTAGTTGATGAGACGGGTGACTATGACGATACAGACGACGTAGTTGATGAGACGGGTGACTATGACGATACAGACGACGTAGTTGATGAGACGGGTGACTATGACGATACCGGTGGCATAACTATTAGTGGTACAAATTATATAGACAACGAAGCATCTGATAATGACGATGACTATGACGATGACTATGACGATGACTATGACGATGACTATGACGATGACTATGACGATGACTATGACGATGACTATGACGATGACGATGACTATGACGATGACGATGACGATGACTATGACGATGACTATGACGACGACGATGATTATGACGATGACGATGACTATGACGATGACGATGACTATGACGATGATTATGACGATGACTATGACGACGACGATGATTATGACGATGACGAAGACTATGACGACGAAGATAAAAAAATAAAAAAATCTGGTAAAAAACATAGAAAAAAAGGATTACGCAAACAAAAAAGATTAAGTATACGAGGAAGAGGAAAAGGAAGAAGAGGAAAAGGAAGAAGAGGAAAAGGAAGAAGAGGAAAAGGAGGGAAAAGAAAAACAAAACGAGGGAAAAGAAGAAGATAAAAATTAAAATAGTCCTAATTTACCACGAACTGCCAAAACATCGTTTAATCTATTCCAGTTAACAACAAATATACATATTTGATGTATGCTGTTTTGCACTTTGGTTTTAAATACAATATTATAATCAACGGAAAATCTTTTTAGACTAGGTGTATAATCCATATTATCTTCAACATTTTTTCTGAATGGTATGTAAACAATATCGTCCATTAACAATCGTAATGGTTTGTTGTGTTCTAAAAAAACTGGAATACAACTAACAAAATCGCTATATTTTTTAAATATATGGTTTTCTTCCCACCAGGATAAACGACAATCAATTATTATATTATCTATAAACTGAATGCACGCAGAACCACTATAATTATTCATTAATATTGATAGTGTTTCATTAAGATAATCTGTTAGAATATAATCAAAAACATGTTTATAAAACGATGGTATGTCATCTTCATTCTTATGAATTAAAAATGTGTCATTAAAAACAACTTTACCATTTTTAATTAACAAATTAGAGATGTAATGATTTCCTTTTATTTCTGAATACCAAAAATTTCCACATAAATTATTGTTTTTATACACATATTCATTTAAGTATGCCAAATATTCAGATTCATTAGACATTTTTGTGAGAGCCATATTATAATCATTATTGATTATATTGATAATCGGTTTTATAATAATTGGATATTCTGGTGGCATAATACCGACAGGTTCACATTCTACGTCCTGATCTTTAAGAATATCAATACGGTTATATAGGTGATTAAAATTATTATATTTTTTGTATGCTTGAATGCTAGACATAAATAAATCAGATTTTTTCATACATTAAAGTACAAAATATAAATACTTTATAAACGTATATTTAATGATAGAACTAGAACAAAAAAATTCACAAATAATGTAGTTCACAATTATCCGTATATTCTACAAGATAAGTGTAATATATCTTAGTAAAACATAATAAAAGACAAATAATAAATAATATAATGGATATACATTCAGCAATGAGTATGTCAAAATTTACAATGTTGCAAAATATACGCACGGGAAATATAATAATAGATACACTCTTTGCGGTATTTTTAGTTTTTATTATAGATCAAGTAATATTAAATACGCGGTCAATAAATTTAAAACGCATTAAACATATGATATTTACAAATAAAAATGTTATATCATTTGAATGCAGTCACACACACACATTCCGTGGCAAAAGTGTATTAGATTCATCCGAGACATTTAAATCTTTGTTACACTACATAAAGAATAATTTGAAGAATGGTAATACTAAAGACTTACACGCCCTATCCGAATATCATACAAATGAATTTAATGAGTACGATTATGAAAATGAATCTGAAAATAATAAGGAAAAAAATAAAATAACGGATACGTTATACTTTACAAACCAATATTCCAGTTTTAAAATATCAAATGAACTTACCAACGACGTATATTTTGATATGTGTAAATATAAGGCGGAACGGAATGAAAAACAAAGAGATTACGAACCACAATATAAATATACGTTAACTCTGTATTCATACAAAAAGTCGTTGCTAGAATTACAAAACATAGTGGACATGATTCACAAAGAGTATTGTAAATATATAGATGACAAATATAACAAGAATGTGTATATTTTTATGTATATGGGTATAGATCCGAGCAATAACATAAAGTATAAAAGTTATCCATTTCACACTACATGTGACATAGATAAGGTATATTTTAATAATAAGGATAAAATAATGAATCAAATAAATTTTTTTATAAACAACAAAGATTGGTATACAAATAAGGGAAAACCATATACACTAGGAATATGCACACACGGGCCGCCTGGGTGCGGAAAAACTAGTTTTGAAAAGGCGCTTGCCAAGAAATTAAATAAACATCTAATAATAGTTGATTTTTCGCGTATAAAAACACAGAATGAGGCAGATGATATATTCTTTTCAGAAACTATAAATGATAAAAAAATCCCGTATGATAAACGAATATATTTGTTCCCCGACATTGATAGGATGACAAATATACTCCACAAAAAGGAAAATTCGCACCAGGACACACGCCAAGTTCCACATCATCAAACACAATTAAATGTAGAAGATGGTAATCACATGTTAAAAAGTTTTTTAAACACAACAGAAAACGGTGGAATTAGTCTGATGAAACCCAAAGAATCAACCGCAGACGCGCCACTAAATCTCTCTAAAATATTAAATATTTTGGATGGCATTCCGGAGAGAACAGGACAAATCGTTATCATGAGTACTAATAATCCCACGTTGTTAGATGATGCATTGTTGCGACCGGGTAGGGTAGACTGTATGATTGAATTTAAGCGAGCGTCTTCAACCACCGCGAAGAAAATAATACTGAATTTCTTTGAAAACATCACAATTACATCATCGGACGAAATGGTATTCCGGAAAATTCATGAAAAGTATACACCTGCTGAAATATTCAAAAAATGTAGCGAGGCAACTACATTCAAGGCATTGCTTCGTGCTTTATGAGACATAAACGCTTTTTAAACTAAAATTTAGTTTGTTTTATAAATAAAATAAAAAAGATGTATGTATGCAAATATTTGACTTTGGATTTCGTAAACAGTTAAAACAAACCATAGTAGAAAACATATTCCTCTTTCTAAATCCTATGTTTGAAAATAAATATAAATTTTCATTTATTGTGAAAGGTCTTCATTATTTAGGTGCAAGTATGTACTTATGTTTTAATAGTAAACCTTATTTATATTTAAAACTTTTTTTATTACTATTTGTTTTATTACTATTTATCTATTTTAATGGATGTATTTGGTCTACACTTGAAAAACGCATCGAAGGAGATAACTATTTTGATATAACAGAACCAGTGTTGGATGTTTTAGGGTATGAAAGTACTTGGTATAATAAAAAGTTTATATTTCATATGTACTGGGTATTTATGGTATTTTTTAATTTGATAATATTTAAATACTAATATATTATGAGTGAAATTAAATTGAAAACTTTTTATAAAAAAGTGCAATATGAAAAAGATTCATACAAATTACCACTACTATTTAGTCTTCAACTTGTATTCACGTTTGCGTTATCACACACAAACCGCAAAAAAAACAACTTTAAATCGCATTTGTTTTATAGACATTTTCGGTTGATGCTATGTCAAATAACGAAAATAGTCGCTGTCCTACATGCAAAACCGAAACGTCGTCTTTTACCGGGTCAGGTGACCCGGAAGACGAATCGGTATGTGACGAATGTGCGAACCAGACAGAGGAAATGTCCACAACACCACGGTCCAGTGTTATTACACCAGATACTGGTTCGGAACCACATTCACCTAATTTCACAACCGAATTTGCCGAGATTGAAAAATGGTTGTTTGCTGCCGGCCTTGAACAAAAACCACATCAGTTTCAAGGATTTGAATGGATATTTAAGAGAGAAGCACAATCGCAAAAAGTATTTGGAGGATTACCAGGGGGTCTCATTGCTGACGAAATGGGACTAGGCAAAACCGTGCTGATGATTGGTTTGATGTTGTCAATAAAAGTGAAACGCACACTGATCGTTGTGCCGCCAGCGCTTCTCTCCCAGTGGGTGACTGAAATCAAAAAAACAACAGGTCACACGGTTCTTATATTTCATGGTAATCATAAAAAAACCATTTCAATCAAAGAGTTGCGAATCGCGCCTATAGTGATTACCACATACGGTCATTTGACACACCCAACCGCTTCTCTCTTTAGCATCAACTGGAATCGTGTTATATTTGACGAAGCACATCATCTCAGAAACAAGGGGCGTGCATTCAAGGGCGCAATGAAACTGTATCGTGAGAGAGTGTGGATGCTCACAGGCACACCGATACAGAACAAACTCAGTGATCTGAACGCATATTGGAAAATGTTGAATGTGGATGTTAATTTCGCAACACTATATGACTTTAATGGCAAAGGTATTATATATCAAGAAGTGAAAGATGCATACATTCTCAGGCGCACTAAAGTGGGTGTAAATCTCAAATTACCACCCATACACAGCAAAACGGTGACTGTTAAATGGGCAACGGATGAAGAACGTGACCTAGCAGATGAAATACACGCAGGTCTTCCATTTTCAAACAGTGAAACCAAGCCAAGCGCTGTGGTTGCCGAAATGACACGATATACTTTGGCGGCACTGGTGCGTTGTCGGCAGGTTTGCACTAAAACAGAATTATTGTTGAACGTGATGACCAAACTCCAACAAGACATTGTTTGTGATGATGACTCGGAAAATGAAACGGATTCAGAACACATAGAGCAAGTTGAAATGCCGTGTGTCCTAAATATGAGTAAAATAAATGCAGTTGTCAAAACGATTGTGGAGAGAAAGGACAACCATCGGAAAAAACTGATCTTCTCTCATTACAGAGGTGAAATTGATGAACTGAAATTACAATTAGGCAAACACGGGTTGAATGTTGAATATTTTGATGGCCGCGTGTCACAGAGACAACGTACGGCAATACTCAACGCAAACAATGCTGATGTACTTATCCTGCAGATCAAGACGGCGTGCGAAGGTCTTAATCTGCAAAATTTCAAAGAAGTATACTTTGTCACACCTCACTGGAACCCGGCAGTCGAAGACCAGGCAGTGGCACGATGTCACCGTATTGGTCAAACTGATGATGTAAATGTATTCCGGTTTGTGATGGAAAACTTCGGTCTCCTCACACAAACTATAGATTCATATTGCACAAAAGTACAAGAGAAAAAGAGAGAACTTCAGGCGATTATTGAATAAATAAATTTAATTATTTACATAAATCAGATAAATCATTATTATATGTTTCATCATTATTAATCAGTGCCAATTTTACAAAAATATCACCCATTCCATATTTCAACTTATCGGGTGAACTAAATATTCGTTTGTCACCCGTAGTACACATATCTAACGTCTTTTTTACTTCGGATTTTGATTTTCCACCTAATTCATATAACACACCGATAACCAATCTTCCGGCTCTCATCGTTAGATTATTGTTTTTATCCACCCGATACCCCAGCGATAACATATCATTATTACATTTAAATACTTTTTTGTCTACATCATCTGGTAGTGGATTATTTTTAACTTTCACACAAGGGTCTCCTATAGTCAACAAGTTGCGTTGGATAAATGTGCCAGAACCTTTAGGCATCTCTATACGCGTGTTAATAACAATAGCATATTTCATTACATCACAATTGCATGGAGTACAACATCTGTAGTATTTTCCATAAACACAGTTGCCGCCCGAATCGTTAACTTTAATTATATCATAATTATTACCAGGCGAAACAATAGAACCACTTACAGCACAATAAAACTGATTGTAAATATCAAAAAGTTCACCTGTGGTTGCTAAGTTATCATAAATATATTTAAAAAATCGGAACCCAGCAGAATTACGATTAGCATCATTTGGAAATATCTTATCATAATGGTTTTCTAACATATCTTCATACAATTCGTCTTTGTCATATGATTTTAGTCCTTCTATGCGTGCGCTTCTTAACATTACTGATATTATAAAAACAAAAAGAACTACTGTAATTGTTAATATTATTTGGGTTCTTTTCATGTTATTAATATTTATTATATTTTTGAATAATGATAAAAGAGAGAACTAAACCATAGAAACAACTATATTTCTATCACTATTCCACAATCGGTCTAGCATATTATATAGTTTTTTGTTCTCACCACTCTGGTCATTATATTTATCATACTCGGTCTGGTTTGCAACTTTATATACAATGTCATTCATGCGTGTTTTGTTGGTTTTAGATGATTTATTGCGTACATCCAAAACATTAAGTTTTTTAATTGTGTTCTCTCCGTCTTGCGATATATAATACCAAAATGGATCACCAAATGTATTGTGAATAATATGATAATTTGGAAAATCGTTTGCTAAATCAATACCGATCCAGCGTTCGTCGTCAAATTCAAACCGAAATTCATCGGTATCGGGTATAAATTTCTTTATAGTATAGTTCATTAGTAATGAATTATATTATAAAATTATCTACTAGAATTATCATTTAAGAGCATTGCAACCATTGCAGCATAATTATGTAGAACTAGCAAAGTGACTCTCATTTTTCATCATTAACCGTGGTAATATCATTGTTTGTAATCTAGCAATTCTATCACACATTCGTACTAAACAATGATAGCACCATATTTAGAAAATGCGTCACCATAATCTGCGTTCTTGAATATATCAAATTTAATTTATTATCAATATATATAAATGAAGACAACCCAAAATTATAATAGGACACGCAGAAAACACGGTGGTGTAAAAATAGCAACGGTGTTACCAGATGCCACTGAACAAACTATATATGACGATGAAGTTGACCCGTTTTATTCACCTCAAAAATCACCGTCCGAAGATGAAATAATGAGGGCAAATGAAACAAAACGTTCTTGGGTAGAACAAACCAAAAAACAGCGAGCCGCAACAAAAGCTGCAGATAAATATAAGAAATTAGGAACAACAATGAAAACTCCGAAAATAAAGAGTTCGCATTATAAATCAGTAAAAGCGCCACCAAGTAGAAGACATAGTAAACACACTACAAATTTAGATACTAATAGTTTGTTCGCTAAACTTGGAGCGCTTAGTGAAAATCCTGTTGCTGGGAAACCACCGAAACGCAGAAAAAGTCGTCGCACAAAGCGAAAGCGGGGCACAAAGCGAAAGCGGGGCACAAAGCGAAAGCGGGGCACAAAGCGAAAGCGGGGCACAAAGCGAAAGCGGGGCACAAAGCGAAAGCGGGGCACAAAACGTTCTACAAAAAGAACAAAGCGAAAGCGGGGTGGAAACCGAGACGATGATATTATAGAAAGAATAAATAATTCAGAATTTAAAAAATATCCTGCGTTACATAGTGAATTTGATGAACTTACTACTGAAGGGCGTAAAAGATTAATAAGTGAACGTCATCATAAAGATTTAACAGATTACGAGAGAAGTAAAGATGAACCCGATGGACAACCTGAACCCGATGGACAACCTAAACCAGATGGATCACCATCAGAGCGACAACTACAGCGAACGGACAGTGGTATTCATTCTCCACCACTTCCAGAACAAACTAAAGAATAACACACCATTTCTCCATCATTGTCTGTTTCATAACATTTTTCATTTTTGATGCCCAATCGGTCGGTGCCATATAGTATTCCCACAAGAATACACCACCAAAGTTCTCTCCGTATTTGAGATACAAACTATGAATTGTTTTAAGATTGTCTTCTATATTATCGGCGCCTTCCACACCCATCACGACACCATTCGGGTTATAACCATTTTCTATTACCTGGTTATAACTGTCCTCGCTATAATCATTGTAAAACTGTCCGTTAAAATAATCAATCATGTATCCTTCATTGGAATTAAGCAGATCTTTGTATGAAAACCCACCTAATCCAGGAACATCGCTCTGCAATGCATACTGTGTTGGTGCAAAACTTATGGTAAATTCTGATCCAAAATCACGTTTTATAGCACGCATAAGTATTTTAACATTTTCAAGTGGAATATCTTCTTCTATATCTAGGTCAATCCCTGATATAAATGATTTGTTTTGTATTAACTCTTTCAAGAACGAATAATATACATTAAAATTGCTAAATAATGTATTGTATGCCCCACCAGCACCACCCAACATAATCTTCACTTTTATTCCTAACTGGTTTGCACGCGCCATATCCATCCAAAGTGAATCAAATTTATCATTGTACGGAGATAAGTTGTTGAGATGGATGTATGGATCACCATCTGCGTTCTCTCCGAAATGTAACGCAGAAAGATGTATATGAGTTACTGGTGATTTTTCTACCAATACTGGCGACAAATCGCTAAATGTTTGATAATATAGTATAACTTTCATATACTATATTATTCTATTTTAAATGAAGATGAACTTATAATCCCATGTTGCCAAATAATGATGCTAACTCGTTTTCGCTCTTTTTTGTAAGTTTCTTGGCAAGTTTTTTCACTTTTTTTGCGGTCTTTTTTGCTGTTTTTGTTGCTGTTCTAGTTACGCCAACCGCGCTTGTTACAGGCGCGGTAACTATTCCTTCTAAAGCATTTGCTAATCCGCTCATAGACATTGCCTTTTTGGACGCAATACGCGCCGATCTTCTAGTTGGGTGTGTTCCTGTCATTCTTGCTCTAGCACCTGCACGCGGTGTACGATGTCGGGATCGTCTGTGTTTGGTTCGTCGTTTGGTTCGTCGGTGGGATCTATGTTTTGCCATTATATATTAACTAAATATAAAAATTTTTTACAAACCCAATAGTTTTTTTTGTTCTCGTGTGCGTACCTTTTGTCCTTTTTTGTTGATACGAACCGAACTAGGATATTTTCTATCGTTATGTGTCCAATGAATCAACATACTGTATCTGATCCTAGTGTGTTCGTTTACATACTTATCCATTAATTCTTCTATAACTGTTGCATTATCCACACCTTTAATAATAAATGTTATTGTAATGCTGTTAAGATCTTCGTCTTCATCTGCCACCGATATTTCAAACTGTGATAGATCATTTATAATCAATTTTCTAAACGAGTCAACCGCCTTAACACTGAGCAATGGAATCAAAATTGTAAGTTGTATTTTGTTTGTATCGTCCATTTATATAATAACACGCATCTTTATAATACAATTTATGCTTATAATGGGTAGGTTACTTTACATATGTGAATTAGCAAACATACACACATTGTCCAATTTTTCCAATGTTTGAACCATTTCGGCATCTGAAATAATGAGTGGGGGGGCTATATAAAGATTGTTATCTCTGAAAAATGTATATACGCCTTTGTCCATAAGCGCTTTCTGTATGTATGCAACATTGTCATCATAAAATTCAATACAATACAATTGTCCCATGCCACGATATTCTTTGATAAGTTGTGGATAATGCGTTGCCATATATTTTAAATAACTCTGGATGGTAAGATCATTTTTTCGCACTTGTTCTAGCAATTCGTCATTATACAGATTCAAACAAATATTTGCTGCGGCGCACGCGAGTGGGTGTCCCGAATAGGTTAATCCGTTGTTAACAGGTGTATCATCATAGTCCTTCGCCAATGTGCTAGAAATAATGGCAGCACCCATAGGCACACACCCGTTGGTAAGACCCTTAGCCATAGTGATTATATCCGGCGTTCCGTTATAATGCTCATATGCAAACATTTTGCCGGTGCGACCAAAACCACTCATTACTTCGTCAACAATGACCAATATATTATGATCTTTCATCATTTTTTCAAGTTTTGCATAGTATCCTTTGGGATAAACATAGCAACCCGCTGTGCCCGATGATCCCTCAATCATAACCGCAGCAATACTATTGTGTTGGTACTTAATGATTCGTTCAATAATTTCCATGCTACGCTTACCATTATCACGGAGACTGGGGTTGGGCAACATAATATCGGTATTCAGTTCAAACTTATAGTGTGATTGTTTTTCATTTCGGCGTGCGTCTCCACCCAAATACGACGAAATATAAGATGATCCTCCATGAAATGATCTGTCAAAACGTAAAACACGGTTCTTTTTGGGAATATCTTTAAAATGTCGTTTTGCGAAATATACGGCAGATTCGTTCGCGTCGGCACCACCATTTGTATAAAATACTTTGCCGTTTGAAAACGGTGATAGTTGTATAAGTCTTTCAGATAGTTTCTCTCTTTCATCTGTCAACACAGATGGTGGGAAATAAAGCAGTCCACTGTCAATGGCGTTTTTCATCCCTCTATTAATATGTTTATTGTTGTGTCCCAAATTGGTGACCATCAACCCAGAAGTAAAATCCATAATGGGATTATCGTTTTTATCATAAACATAACAACCATTTGCTTTTTTAATACTAAAATCTAATGTGTTCGCAGTTTTAGTATTAAACCATGGTCGCAACGTTTTGGTACCTGCTCTGATGGCGTTTGTGAGGGACATGCTAAATTATATTAGCATATATCATTTATATAGGTTTCAATATTAATATATTATAACAAATAAAAAAATTGAATTACTTTAATCAATTATAACAATGTCAAACAACATGTCTTCCACATCAATCCAAAAGTCAAACCCAAATGGTGACGCTCTGTACAAAGGTGTTTCTTGTCCGGTAACAATCGGTCAATATATGGATTTTCCTAAAATGGCAAACCAACTGATTGTGGAAAATATGCAACAAGGTACATCGCTCAGTGCGCAGGGCGACTTCATCGTCCGGCAGATGGATGAATGGGTAGAGAAACTGATCACGCGAGTTAGGTACAGTGAGAAAAACGGAAATAAAACAGGAACAAAAAAAATTGTATCAAGTTGGATCAAGGCGTGCGGTGTCTCTGATTCTGAGATGCTAGTGCAATGGAATGTGAATGTTCAAACACTGTTAAAACTGAAACGCATTTCAACCAACGGATGTTTATTGAATTACAATGTGCCAAAGCAATCAATGTCTTCTGATGCTAATCGTTAACGCCTTGACATCATGTATAAATATAAAATAATTATTTACAACAAGAAAATAGTCCTGATACTTTTTTTTTGACTTTATTAATGTCCAAATTACCATTAGATGCGTCAATTACAAAATCAACAACATTATCCAAAACACCGAAATCAATGACAAGAAGGCAAGATTCTTTTTGTGAAAGTGACATTTTTGATTTGTCTATGATTTCCCGCACTAACAAAACAGCAAATTCACGTTGATCTGTGCCTTTAACGTCCTCAAGTTGTTCGACTAGTTCCATACTTGCCTTTAAAATACAAATTATTGTACTAGTCGTTATATCAATATCTTTAATATTGTGTTTCAGTGTAATATAGGAGTTTATAAAGAGCTTGCCTTTTTTATTTATTTTTACATCATTCGTTGGTGGCGTGTTTACGTTTTCCACGTTGTCGTCCTCTTCACTAATTGTGTCTAGTACATCACGTTGTGTTTTATCAACAATTGCATTGTAACCAGGAAACGGTGTAGGTGGTCGGTCATCTAAATTAGTAGACATTATATAGTCGGTATATATTTTATTTATATTTATTTTACAAAATTGAAATAAATTTAACCAAAAATACTCATTGCAAATGATGTTTACAACATTCTCATTTATTCTTCTTACCAATCTCTTTGCGAATGAAACTATCACATCGTCTACTGATATATCCCTTTTTAAAAATAATATTATAGATGAATTTACCGATTTACTATTCAAAGTAAATGAAGCGAATCGTAAAATAAATGATTACTGTGATATTATTGATATTGATGAAGGAATATTGATAAACGAAGTAAAACCAACATGCAATACAAATTTCTCATATGTTGATTCAAATTATACAATCCATCTGTTTAAAAATAAACAGAATGTGAGAGATTTCTTTGATACGAAACGAACAGTTTATTGTAAAAAAGAGAATATTTTGTGCGGCGAATTGACAATTCTTATCAAACTGTTCGACCTTATAAATGGATTAACCGACATTATGATGAAAACGCCACATACTTACGAAACGTTTATCTTTAACATAAAGGTTATTGATTTTAACAACTTGTACAACCTCTATCTAACTTCTATAGATAACACCGAATTACTTATCAATATTACACTGAAACGACAACACGCAAATGTAATACTGGAAAAAGAGAGAACACGTTTGAGCAAAATAATGAATCAGGCATACTATGAACGATTTGCCGATAATGTAAATCTGTATGTTGGTGGACCACTATTCAACTCGGTCAAATATATAGGAAATTCGGTCGGGACAATTATAAGTGATACTATCAACAGTGTTATGCCGGATGTATCATTTGAGGCAAAAATTATTATGTTGGTAATGTTGCTGATCATTCTAAAAAAAGCATAACATTATTATATATATATACTATATAATGTCCGTAGATTTAGCATCCCTAGTAGAAGAACAACCAGAAGCTGACGATGACTCATATAATGAAACGGGTAAAGCGAGGGGTACTTGGGCAGATGCGCCACCGCCGGGTATTCACGCAGATGCGCCACCGCTGGGTGGTTATAAGCGAAAGAACGATGATAACCCATCACCAGCAGCAAAGAAGCAAAAACTATACACAAAAAACGGTGGAGGAAGAAAGACAAAACGACGCAGACGAACGCGAAAGTCCAAACGACGCAGACGAACGCGAAAGTCCAAACGACGACGCAGAAAATAGATAAAAAATAAATTGAACGTAAAATATTTTTTTACTGAATACCAAATATGCCACAACACACACACAAACAAGGAAACTATATTTGGTGCGTTCATAACGATTGTGTTTATTCGTCCACGCCACTTTCATCGTGGAAAAAATTGAAACAGCATATGGGACAAGAACACAATGTGTGTTACAATCTAAAACTTGTTATTTCAAAAAGTATTCCAAAACGTAACAAGAATAAACAAAAGAAAAAATAAATTAGAGAAAACGTAATTATAATTAATAATGGATTCTAAAAAAGACCACACAACACAATCTAAAACATCCGTTACTAAACAAATTTACACATCATCGTCGCTAACAAAACTAAAGTGGACGATGCAGAATCTCTAAAACATCGGATCAACGACTCTTGTACAAACCAATTTTTTATTATAAATATCACTCCGATATTGACGAAATGTATTTGTTACCCGACAAGCATTCACTTTCATAATCTTCTTTTTTTTATTTGACACATCATCGTATATATTATTAATGGGTTTTGTATCATTTTCTTTATATTTGGATAAATTGTTCATTTTATCATATATAATTTGTTTATACTGTGTTACTTCACCGAGCGTGTCGTCGTTGCAGTAACCTAATTTATAATTTTGTTCCATTGTAATTAACAAGTAGCGTGGTTTCCATAATTTATGACGATCCTTAATTAAATACATATCATTCACAACAAAATGTAATGATTTTGCTGTTCTGTTACGCTCGTCTAAGAATATGCTTGATAACCCATCTAAACCCTCATACCTATTATTATAAACAATATCACCAAGACAAAACTTTGTATGAGGAATAACACATTCTTTAATAATATCAATAATATGATCACACCGCATAGATTCTAACAAACAAATTAATTGTCTTAATGTTTTGATCCAATAATACTGAATATCTGGTGAAATACTTGGGTCAACATATTCATCTAGTTTATTGGTTAAAAATGTTTGGGGGTGTTCTTTTGATGTTAATTTATGGACATGATTGACGTAAGTTTTTTCCAACGTGTCAATATCCGTATATTGTTGCCAGTTTGAATTAATAGAGCAGCGCTTTTTTAAGTTTATAAACGTTGTATCATGAGAACACGACGTAATGTTTGTATTATATCTGTGACTAGGCATCATGGTTACAATGCTTTCACGATTACTGTAAATGCTTTCGCTTATTGTTTTTATTGCTATTTTTGGGTTAATCGTATTTTTGAAATTAATGGCAAAAAGATTATTGCTATTAGGCATTGTTAAAATATTTAAACTTATATTATTTGGATTAAATTGTTCAAATCTTATTCTTTCGTTTTGTAAAAATAGTGGTGAATAATTATAAATTTCTAATTTATAAAGTTCGTTTTCATCAAAAATAATATTTATCATTGCCTTTTCTAAGTATTCCCAACGATTATCGTTTTGTTGCTTCTGTCCGGCATAACGAAAAATTACGTCTCCTGTATCTGTTTCTAATTTATAAATAACTGCTATTTTTACATATTTAGTATTAATGTTATTTTTCCATCTTACTATTTCACCTACATAGAAGTTTGGTGACACTTCAATGATTTTTGAAGTCATTAAACTATATATTTAAAATAATACGTATATAGTTTAACTATTATATTTGTCTCTGATTAGTTTCCAGCAAACAGAGAATACCATACCATTAACACCATTAATAATAATTTTCGTTTTAAATCCACGATATATTCCAGAAAATCCTTCTTTTTTTAATATATCGGTTACAATTGTTTTGTATGTGGCGTCCGGTTGAGTTGTTTGTTTGGTTGTTTTCATAACCTTAAAACCATTTATAAAAATGTCTGATGCAAACGAACTAGTAAATCCAATTGCTGCTTGTTTCAGCAACTCTTCGTACAAAGTGTTACGTACTGGAAAGCGTTGATTTAGATAATTGTATGTGAAGAACCATGGGAAATGACCCACAACTGTCGCACTACACTGAGCAACCGTACCATTCCATAACACACGTGGACCATTCCGTTTTACGTTGGACTTTACTATTTCAAATCCCTTCTCTCCTTTTACTTGATAATTTGTTTTTATAACATCTAAAGGCATTAAGAGGGAACGACTGCACCCGGCAATAATGCTAGAGATTGCAGTTTTCGTATAGAGTGGTAATGATGTTGTTTTGGTCATTTCTAAAACACCAACGTTAGCAACTGTGTCTGTAAATCTTGCCGATGATGCCAAAATAAGTGCCGGCAAGTAGCCACGGTAAAAACGTCTAACGCCTCCCTGGTTATACAATTTTTTTAGCGCGTTTGATGTTGATATTCCGTTGGTATATTGATAATTTAGTGTTGTGCGAAGCCACAAGAGAGAAGTGACTTGGACCACCGCAGCAGATGAACCTGCCAACCCACCGTTGATAATTTTATGTTTTGATTTAGCATATATCTCTGTGAACGTCATATAATATAAAAAACAAATATATTTAATTGTTTATATTATATATATGAACGAAGAGCAATTATTCGAAACACAACGATCAAAAGAAACGGTTCATTATATGATTCGTGGACATGGAGCAATGACAGGACAACTCATTAATATATTTGACGTCACCGTCGCCGCGTCCGATGTCGTCGCTGCTGCTGCCGCCGCTGCCGGACACCGCCCCAGACCACTCCCCCGTACGATAGTTACCACATATACGAAAGTTGGTGATACATTAACCGCAGCTGTGCCAGAAACGGACATTGCTGTGTGTAATTTGTCTGATAAAGATTATGATGACACGCCTTTTATAAAGAATGACTATGGTAGAATATTTCCTGACATGGAAATCAATAGTTGGAATAACGATGATGATGTAAATCATCCTGCGGGAGTATACATGTGTGTGCCAGGATTATCAAGACATCCTTATGTTTTAATAGAAAAACTTATACCAGACATAAATGACTACAAGAGATTGAGCGAATACATTCCAATGATATATAATTTTCATACAAATATTAAAAAGTTAGAAGGAAATATAAAAATTCATTTGTTAGCATGTTTGGGGTACAGGAACGATGAATTTGAAGAGATAAAAGAATCATATATGTATGCCGCCAATTTTAGAAATCAAGCAGCACGTCAACTACAAGTTTTAAAGCAGAATATGGCATTGTTAAAAGGTGAAATGAGTGTTGGAAATCGTGTAAATAAAAACGAACTGCGAAAAAAAATAAGCATCCAACAAGATGAAATTAAGGAACATTTAGAAGAGATGAACGAAGAGATGAAAGAAGCGAATGAAAAATCTTATAACGCATTAAGAAAACAACTATTAATTGTTGCCAGCAAAGATAGCATGAATTATATCGCACAATCGCAAGATCAAATTGATTTTGAAAAGGCCGCCGCCGCTGCTAATTATATTAATAGTCCACAAATATTAAAGGACATTAATGCTAAAGATGAATCGCTGCGTAAACAGCAAGAAGCATTGTTAGCACAACAAGAACGATTCGCTGTTGAACAGCGTCAACGTCTGGGTTTGTTTCTTGAAATGGTAGACAATTTAGATAATGCAGGCACTATAGACGTCTCTCCCGGTTTAGTACCATTGCCGCACGTGTTGGATCAGTCTGGTGGACCAGCAGGCGCGTGGGGGGGAAGAGGTGGGAAGAAAAAACGAACTACAAAGAAAACTAGAAAGATAAAACAAAAAAAACGAAGAAAAACAATCCGTAAAAGAAAAAAAAGAACAGTACGAAGAAGAAAACGAGGCGGACGCTGGAAGACACGACATAAATATCAAAATAGATTAAAAAAAGAAAAAAAGAAGGTTGCCGAAAAAGGAGGAGTCAAAATGGGAACAATAAATCCCGCGTATGTTCCAAACCCATTTGGTCCAGATGGAGAGTTTCCTATGACTAAGTAATTAGTATATATTATAATACAAAGTTATAATATATATTGCAGATTAAAAAAAATTGAAATACTTTATTACTAATCATATAAAGCACAAACCAACACCAAAACAGCACCAAAACAGCACCAAAACAGCACCAAAACAGCACCAAAACAGCACAAAACCAACACCAAAACAGCACCAAAACAGCACAAACCAACACCAAACATGTCTTCCGCAGCAACCGCCACACGAACCAACCAATTTCAGTCCAACACCAACGTTGATACATCTGGGGAGTCTGGAAAAGCACTTGTGTTGCGCCCAAAAGGCAGAGGTCCAAACGCACGTCGTGAAGTCTATGATAATGAGTCCGTTAACTATATGAAAGATTTGCGCTCCCAACACGAACGAACAGACACGCTTCTGGCGAAGATTGATACTGAAATTTTCGGTAGAGCGTGTGAAACGTCCAAGGGAACAACCAAACGCAAGCGTGGTAACCCAACGCAGCAAAAAAAATCTGGTCATGGAGAAATGTTCCCTGCTCTTGGCAGTCCTGTAAAGAGTATGCCTGTTAAATGGGGCACACAATCAAAAATAACAACCAATGCATTTACTGGCACGCTGGCACCTGTTCCCGCATCAAAAAAAGTTACAAACAAACCAAAAATGCAAGTGTTGAGCAAAGCAACTACTAACGATGCTGTGAACAACCTCAACTTTCAGGAGGAGAAGGTGCAACTTTTAGCAGACATTGAAAGATGGCGACAAGTAGCAGACGATCGAGCACAAATGCTTGACGACATGGAGTGGGAAATCGGTAGATTGAGACGTGAGCTTGACGAAGCATACGACAGATGTCAATAATTCCAATTATAAAGTAAATATTAAATATAATGAAACAAAATATTAAAATTTTTTTCTATAATCCTCGTTTTCCCAAAATAGGATGGTTGCAACAATGTATATGTTGTAATAAACCAACGAGTGATTTAGAAAACACAGGATATTATAAAGACAAATATGAATTTGATTCATATATGTGTTTATCTTGCAAGAAGCTGAAATATAGAGGCGACAAAGATACAAACAAAAAATTCTATGACATTACTAAACGATATGTTACTATTTTTTTGATGGACAAGAATATATGGTTACAAAATATTTAGTTAATATAATGAACTATAAATCCGGTTCTTTATTGTTTATTATTACTTTATTTTTTATAATATTAGCAACATTTTTTATAAAATTTTCACACCACGGAGTAAGATATAATAAAAAGTATTTTAAACAAAATATACCTCGCACTAAAAATATGCCTTACTTTGACCGAGATATTTTACAAGCAAATCAACACAGTTGGCACAGTAATTATAAATCAAAAAAATATATGAGAAATTTGGGACATTTTCGTCCGCGTCATCCTCATCACGCTTTATAGTATTAAGTATTTATAAAATAAATTAAAATAAATATTTAATATATGTCTGATAATTATTGGGGATTTTGTGATAGATTAGTTAATAATCAAGTTGATAAAGATGGTTATAAGTATAGAGGTGCATTAGAAAAAGATACTAATGAATATACTAATTGTTGGCAAAAATGGAATGGTGCAGTAGTAAATAAAAAAAATTCGGGTTACAAAAAAAAAAATCATTGTAATGACCAACGAAAGTGTAATTTTTGGGTTGGAAACAGTGAATACGATGGTAATGGTTGGTGGAACGATGATAACTTTAAGAACTATGATAGTGATAATAATTGGGGTAATGGGAATACAAACAACTGTGTGTTAAAAAAAAAAGAACAAAAAAAATGTGGTATGTATAACTTAACTAATGGCGATGATTCTACAAAGGAAGATTTATGGAAAAAATGGTCATGTAATTATTACGAGGATAATTATATTTCTCCTTACTATGACCAGGAGAGCAAAGATGCCATAAAACAAAAATGTATTGATGCAGGTGGATATCATGAGTATGGAAAACGTCAACGATGTCATCAGAATGTATGTGGTGGTGCTAAAACTGTTTTAAAACGACCTTTAGAATATTGTAATGGTTCTAAGTGTATAACTTATAACGAATTGGTTGAAAAACTAAAAGAGGATGCGTCTGCCAAAGGCGAGGAGATGGACGAAGAAGATTTAGAACGGGCAATAAAACGTGAACAATATGATACGACCAATTGTTGTGAGGAGAAAGAGGAGGGTAACGTTCACATGACAAAACACGAACTGAGACAACTTTTGAAAAGCACTGCTTCCGATCGTCAACAAATCGGTTCAGCTCTTACTGTCTATAATGATAATAAGATTATACATAGTGGTAGAAGAGGTAATCGCGGTGGTGGTAGAAGCGGCAAACGTGGTAGCAGAGGTGGTAGCAGAGGTGGTAGCAGTCGCAGTGGTAGCAGTCGCAGTGGTAGCAGTAGCAAAAGTAGACGCAGCCGGCGAAAAAAAAGCAAAAGCAGAAGTAGACATAGAACGTAAAGTGGGTTATTTACATAATTAATTTAGATGATTTTTGATTTGCTAATTTAAGTTAACATATATAAAATATAATATATTTATATATGTCTACGAATATTAATATTAATTATATTTTTATTTTTATACTTGTAACAATTGTTTTGATATATTTAGGAAAATTATTGTACGGAAATATAAACAATAATTTAGATTATAAAACAACATATTTTGATACAGATGATGATACAGATGATGATACAGATGATTATATATATGATCCCGATACTGAAACAGATAGTGAGCAAACTGAAATAACAGATTTAATTGATCCACTTCCCAAAGAAATATTAGAAGGTCCGATTAATGATAAAGCAGATTTATCTAGAACAAAAGTAACGGATATATCAAGTTCCGACGACTCCGAATATAATTTAGAATAATTAAAACAAATAATCAATTATAAAAAATAAAAATATTTAACTATATTATAATGAGTTCGGACAATACATACTTAGTTGTTGGGATAATAGTAGTTTCTGTATTAATATTTTTAACTGTCTATGCACCAAAAAAACAAATGGAACTAACATCATCAGTTAAACGTCTTTTAACTGACACAGTAAATGATCTTGAAGATATTGGCGGCGACGCAGTGCAGTTGGGAAATGATGCTGTAGATGTTGTTGAAGCACCATTTTCTGATGATACTGATACTGACACAGATGATGATACTGACACAGATGATGATACTGACACAGATGATGATACTGACACAGATGATGACACCGACACAGATGATGATACAGACACAGATGATGATGAAGGTGGTGGCGCACCTGCACCTGCACCTGCACCTGCTCCTGCACCTGCTTCTGCTCCTGCTCCTGCTGCCGCACAAACCGCAGCATTAGCACCTGCGCCTGTGCCTGTGCCAGCACCAGGTGTTAAACAGGAAGCATTTCAAGGTTCGTTTAGTGGAGGTGGTGTATCTGGACCAGCAACCTGTCCACACAAATTTTAAAACTAATTACCGGTAGAACCAATACCTTTGGTGCCTCTTTCTGTGTCTAATAAAGAATCTACTATTGTTACACATCGGAACGGTGTTAAATCTTGAGAACATATTTGAAATAAACGTTGTCCTTTTTGGATAGTATAAGGCACATTACTTATATTATCAACTTGTACGATTAAATTACCTCTATATTGAGCATCTATTATACCAACAGAATTAGCAAGTCGTAGCGGCGTCTTACCAATACTGGAACGCGGGTACACATAGAATGGTTGTGATATGATGTTTTCACACGTCTTTTCTAAAATACATTTTTCAAAATGTTCTTGTTGTGAAATATCATAAACACAACATTTAACATCCAATGATATTTTAGTTGTTTTATGTGGTTCACATAAAACATCTTTAGGAAAATATAAATCTATACCAGAGTCAAGCATTCCTGTAGTATAATGGTCTAACTGCCTTGATTCTAAGTCAAATGTACTATCTTTGTATAATGATTTAACACTTTCATCATCAAAGTATAAATTGAGTGTCCTGCGTGCTTCATTTCTCCAATTATATTGTTCGGCCATTAATTTATATATAATCTATGTTTCTAACTTATTTTATTTTCCTTAATATTTTTCTATTTTTTTCTATAAACAATTTAAAATCAAGTCCTTCATAATAGTCTTTTTTATATTTTATTAATTCTTCATATTTTTTGTTCAAGTAGTCATCTGTTAAATTTTTAAATTCATTTGCACTATTTAAAAATAAGATAGGTAGATTTTCATAAAAATATAATTTGTGATACTTTTCTCTGACTACAATAGGAATCGCACCAGAATATAATGCATCATAAAAACGATAACTGTCCTCGAATTTTCCTCTTGGGCAAATAACAAATTTAGATTTACCCAATCTTTCAAAATATGTATTTCTAGATATTTTATAATTTAAAAACTTGTTCATACTTTCAAATGTTATAAAAGATTTATTTTTTATATTATTATAAATTTTTTTTCTAACAATATGTGTATTTAATGAAAAATTACAATAACACAATATGTCTTTGTTATCATATTTATCTGCTTGTATATATGAACTTTTAGAACGAAAATCTCTTCCCAGTGGTAAAAACTTAATAACTTTGTGCTTATATTTTACGTGTGCAATGTATATATATTTTATATTTTTTGGAATTTTAAATTTTTTATATATTTCTTCATTTAGGCAAAGCGCACGTGACATAATAATAATATACTTGTAATGTTTTTTCCTTACTAAATCAAATATTATTCTTAATTTTTTAATAGCATAGTTATCATCATTATCTGATTTTTTTCTAAAAAAAAATAAAACGCTATTTTTGTTTGGTATATTTAGTTTAATTGGGTTTTTATATATGGAAATTATACTAATATTTTCTTTATCAAAAAATTTATTATTTTTTGTCAGTAAAAAATGACTCATATATATAAATGACATTATTATTAAGAATCTATAACTTTATGGGATGATAAATTTTATTTTCTTCAATCAAATATGGTAAAGCATTTTCATTAATATTTTTTATTATTTGTTCTATAACTGGACCACCATAAACATTCATAGTCCCAACAAGTTCGGGTAAGAATGTATTGATGCTATAATTATATTTTTACATAGGTGTGGGACAATTGCTTCTACATAACCAGCAAACGTACGATCTATGTTCATCACCAAATTAATTAAAAATCGGGATGAGAATCGTGTACATACAGCAAGAATACCAATGTTGTATATTGTATTAAATCCTACTAATTTTTTTGTCCAAGACCAATCAACAGACCGACTGCCTTGTTCGGTGACAAGCACATCGCAATTTATATGTCTGTGTTTATCTATAAAATCTTTAAAAATACCAGAAGTGTATACATCGTTTTCTATCACCCAAACATAATTATATTTTTTTAATATATTTATATTTTTTCTAAAATAAGAAATATACAAAGCATGACCCTTTTTATCATATGATGTTTTTGTTATATCGGTTTGTAGTATTTTAATATGTTTAAAATAGTTAATATCAATTTTTAACTCTGCTGACTTATCAAATAATACAATAACATCTAAATTGTGAAGTTGTGTATCCATTTTTTTTTAATGTTTCTAAAAATACTGGTTTAAAGTCGTCTGTTAAAAAACAACAAAGATTTCTATCCGTTTTTATCATTATCAAATGTATATAATTTAAATTATAGTAAAATACTTATAAATCGTGTAATGAATCAAACCGAAGTGTTAAAGTATAATCTGTTTCATTTATATCAATCACTTTACCTTCTTCGTCAATCAACTTAATATTCAATCTTTCTATGGTTACCGGACCAAAATAGTCTCTTATACGAAATTCTAAATCACCCATTGTGTCATGAACGTTACTAAAATTATTTGATGCCGCAGTTGTTATACGAATTTTTGCTAATATATGCGAATTTACAATATCACTGTTAAATGAATTATAGTGATTATTATAGTGATTGTAGTTAAAGTCGTCTACAACTAAAAATAAATTCTTAAAGGAATGTTCGTTGTATATAGATTCTGCTTCTAAGAAATGGTTACCTATCGTGATAGTCGGTGTAGGCGTTGAGTTATTTTTTAGTATTATTATTTTTGCATCATCGTCTGGACGTTCATCAGAACCTAATTTATATGACTTATAATAACTCCGCTTAAATCCTAAAATCCATCCAGCATTTTTTTCTAATTGGTCGTTAACCTTATTTTTATCCTTAATATCCATTATTGAATTGATACCAAATACAAGTTCAAAATCTTCATCTGAATCGTTATAAAAAAATAGTTTGCCTGTTATGTCTGAATATCCTGCGTGAAACGATGATAATTTATTGTTAATTATATTATCTAGGAATGTTCCTATTTGATCACCTGAGTATGTACCATCGGGTATTGTTATAGACATTCCTGCAATTTCAAAATAATTGTTTTTTCTAGAACTAGAGAATGTATATATACTGTTTGTAAATGAAAACGATTCCATAGACATTTTTATAACGTTGTTAAATATGCTAGATAAATTAATTGTAAAATTGTTATTGTGTTCTTTATAAATCCCACGCTCTTTATGTTCTGTGTCTTGTTTGCTTAAAAGTGGTGGATTGCCAGAATTTATCATGACTGAAACTGAATTTTTTTCATAGTTACCGTAATTTGTATATGTTGAATTATTTGCCATTGGTGCAAAAACTCTACGGGTGCCATAATTTTGTACGGGCGGTAATCCTAAACGTTTTCTATTGACCAAGGCATATTCATGCGTATTATCTGATTTATCCCATGCGTCATACGCACTCTGTGTAATTGGTTTGCAACGTTCGTCATTACCATAATCTGGTACATATGTGTGTGGTATATTATCAATATTAACACTAGACACAAGATTATCTGTGGTAATATGTGGTTTTGGTTGCCCTGTCAGATTAACTGTAACCGATAATGTATTTGCATTGATTTTTACAATATCTATAATATTAGTTAAATTATGTGTGTTAAAAATATTGTTTGTGCCAATATCTTCATTTAATATAAAGTCAAGTTTAGTGTAACCATATATTGCAGTGTTATTAATACCTTCTAAGAAATCTGCCGGTATGTCAACATCTAGTTTAAGTATAAATATGTAATGACTATTATTATTATCGTTAAGAGGTTCAATTTTGATAGATTTGATATTAATCATATTATTTAATAATTGTTGTATTTTATTTGAATGTCTTGTATTTTTTACAGATTTTATAATTTGTTTATCATACCGTTCGCTGGAGTTTTTCTCTCTATATTTTGTATTTATATGAAGTATATATGACTTTGTACGTTTTTTTAATGGATTGAGTTCACCTTGAGCAACCGTTTGTAAAAATGCGTTTTCCATTTTCATAGATTGATTATGGATTGTAAATTTATCATTTTCTCTGTTCGTTAGATTTTTGTTTAATGATAAATCATCTACTCTGAAAATTGTATTTAATTTTAACTTATCAAGGTATGATACAATTTTATCGTAAATTTTTTGAAGAATTTCTTGTTTTTTTTTATCACTTGTTTGTTGCATTTTGTTAATTATAACTTCCTTAATTATGTTACGTGATATAAGTTCATCGTTTTTCAGTCCCAATATGTCTAATAAATTAATAATAGACATATTATCTACAGACGATGCGTTTACCATTATATAATATATATATAAGTATTTAGTTACATATTTTGTTCATTATATTTTAATTGAATTATAAAAATATAAATAGTTCATAGATAAAATGTCTAAAAATAGTGAATGCCCAACGTGTTGCGAATTATATACAACACAACAGCGTAAAAAAATTGAATGTACATACTGTAACTACGAGTCTTGTCGTCAGTGTATTAAAACATATACAGTTGGTCAAAGTGCCGAACCACACTGTATGAACTGTTCGAAACCGTTTACACGAACATTTCTCACAACTGAACTCGGTATCACCTTTATCAAGACAACATATCGTGACAAACGTAAGGATTTACTTCACGAAATAGAAAAAAGTAAATTACCTGGAACAATGGATGCCGCAAGACGTTACAAACACTGTCAGGATTATGAATGTGAAATAAAAAGGTTACAAGAAGAGCGCGCAAAATTAAGAGAACTAGAAGGAGATATTAATTCACGAATAAACAAAATGAATAGTAAAATATACAAGATTCGCTGGGGTAACAATAATGAAGATGAAAAAAAGAAACGAAATGAATTTACACGACCATGTGTAGATGAAAAATGCAATGGTTTTATGTCATCGCAGTGGAAATGTGGTATCTGTAAAAAGTTTGGTTGTCCAAAATGTCACGAAGTTGTAGGCATGAATCGTGACGATCACCACGTTTGTGATGAAGATACAGTAAAAACAGTTGCCGCTATCAAAAGTGACACGCGACCGTGTCCTAAATGTTATAGTCCTATTTTCAAAATCAGTGGGTGTGATCAAATGTGGTGTACTCAGTGTGAAGTGGCGTTCAGTTGGAAAACGGGCGACGTTCAGCGTGGTCTTGTTCACAACCCCCATTACTATGAAGCACAGCGCAAACTGGGCATTTCAACCAGAAATCCAGGTGATGTTGTATGTGGTGGACTTGTCAGACCATATGACCTTGTGCAGGGATTTCTGCCATTTTTGAAGAAGCGTGCATATTTGCGAAATTATTTGCGTTATGAAGATGATATGACAAAATTAGAGAGGATGATTACATATATTTATGCGATTGTACATCGTTCTGTTACACACAACATTTATGTACTAGATACTTTGCGTGCAGACATTCGTAGTTTATCATCAACCGAAAATATTCGTATACGGTATATTGTGGGTGAAAAAACAGAAGATGAAATGAAAGATGATGTATTCAGAAACAGTGAGAAGGCTATTAAAAAACGCCGTCTATGTGATATATTTGAAACATATATTAATGTGATGATTGAAAATGTGAATGCTATGCTTGTGGAAGCAACATCAACAAGTAGTTGTATAACATTCCATGCGAAACTGATGGAATTGGTGCAAACGTGTATTAAAATCCGCAACTATGCCGAGATGGAGTTTTTAAAATTGGGTGAAGAATATCGTCAAGCAACATATGTATTTCAAGATAATTGGGAACTCATATACAAACGTATACCGGGTAGCGTGGGTGCTGCTGGGTGGGAAAGTGTGAGAAAACGAATAACTGATATGGAAGATGGTAAATGCCCAACCTTACCAAATGTTTGTTGTTTCGTGGACGTGGAATTAGAACATAGTAGCGGTGGGGGTGCTGCCGTGGCGAGCGGAAGTGTTTAATAAATAATATAGAAATAATAAACGTATGTAATATATATATGACATCCGAATTTAGAATACCGGCACCGTTACAAAATACCATTGATAATCTCTCTTTTTTAGCAGGAACACAACCAGGCGATAAATTATTTTTTAATGGAAAATCGCACATGCGTGATAACCAATGGTTTTTAAGATTCCGACGATATATTTCGGGAGAAAGTCTTGATACACAAATCAAGATTATACGTGAGATAGTGGAGTTGGGATTGGACTCACTCAAATCGTATTCTGACAATGTTCACTATCACCGTCTGATAAAGGAATTTTTTCGCGCGAAAGAGGGTCTTACCAATCTTCGGAATACTTATTTGAAGGATGGTAAAGAGATGGGTGACATAGATAATTTGATATATATAATGGAAAATCAACTTGCCGCTATCAAAGAAGTACATAAAACTGGTGCTGGGATTACTCCACCCGAATACAAGCGTCCACATACAAACAGTGAGAATAGCGATACTAGTATATTTAGTGAAGATTTTCGTGCGTTAGATTAATCACTGGGTATGTTTTTTAATCAGTTAGAAATAATTTTATATGTATTACTATCAATGTATAACATGGTTCATAGGCAAAATTTTGAATGTCACGCCATCAATACACATTCATATCTGATGTATTCAAATACAACGTCAAAATTAACTACAAATACAGTACCAAATAATATGTTTATATTTATGTTAGGTTCGTTGGGTAAATATACCAAGGATCCTGAGAATGAAAATTTAGGGAAAAAATGGACATCCGGTATTGATACACAAATTGATGGTGATGCTTACAATGCACCCATTCACCATTGGTTAAAAAACAAGTTTGCCGCTGTTGGTGAACTTCCTATGCAAGAATATGGCGATGTTGCTATTTTTGCACCAGGAACAACCTATCCAGACAGAGTGTTAGCGCCCGATAAAGATGCAGTTGTTCCTGGTACGTTAGAATCAGAGTCTATGAAATATTTTACAGAAACGGGTGAAGAATCGTTCTCTCTTTTATTGACCCAAATAGAGAGAAATGAACTTGGTGAAAAAAATAATAACTATGGACGACGTAAAATGAGAGAAGCAGCAAAGAGAGCAGTTGCAAACGGTCTGCGTTCAGACGCTAAGGCTGTGATGCATTTAGATTTTTCATTATCTAGGTTATGTAACTATATTTCAAAACATAACCCTGATAGAACAATACTGTTATTGGTGCTAGGGTGTCAGGTTATTCCCACAGAGATTAATTTATCGTTAAAATCATATAGTGGATTGAATACTACACACAATTATGAGATATGGTTAAATATATTAAAATCTATACGAATCGGGAGAGAAGTGATATCAAAATTGCCTCGCGGAAAGAGAGAACGCCGTGTAAATATATCACCCGATATCGGCCCAAAATACTGGGGTATAGTACACCCGGATGATGATAGAGAAGAAAGGGGGTGGCACAGTGAAAAAACAATAACGCGCTGGAAAAAGGAAGTTGTGTCTGTCCTATCGGGGAAGAGAGAATATAATGACAAAATATACTACGATTTGATTGATACGATTCGGGTATCAAAAAGAGAGAAGCGAATAGTGAACTTACTGGTTCGTAAAATTATCAAGATGGGAAATAATGCACCCATTTAACCATTTAAAATGTAATGATAATATAATGGAAGGGGGATTTCAACCAAAAATTGATGTATTTATTGAAAATGGACTAATAAAATTAATAGAAACGGAAGATGGCACAACAACATATGGATGTATAATATGTAGAAACAATGGCAAAAGATTTTTTACAAACAGTTATAATTATTACAGTCATAACCAAGAGACATTAAAAGAAGTATATAAACAGATATTGACACATATGCATAAACATTTTAATAAAAATATTTTAAATAAAATAACTATTGGTGGTAAGAGAGAAAAAATGTCGCGTAGAAGTAAAACACGTAGAAGTAAAACACGTAGAAGTAAAACACGTAGAAGTAAAACACGTAGAAGTAAAACACGTAGAAGTAAAACACGTAGAA
>JGI24005J15628_10000323_pt1 | contig 28455 bp, 31 predicted proteins | sample LinPmetageLP40_FD_15628 | JGI IMG/M metagenome (IMG submission 15628)
AATTTAATACTTGACAGTGTTTACAATTATGATCTAGGAATATGACGTTAAAAAATACTAATAAATTTTATGTTGAAAAAAAATATTTTAAATGTTCTAAAGGGTGCTGATAGAGGTAAAACTCTAGAAATACCCCCAAGGAATATTATGGATAACGAGACGGTTGGTGTTGGAGCGTACTTTAACAAAGACGGTGAATACGTTTTGCGAAGACCTGAAGATAATTTTTATTTCATTATTGATCGTATTCAAACTGACAAAGGTTTGAAGCTGAATGATATAGCTTCTAAAACTGGGGTCAGTGTCAAAACTTTATATAATATTCAAAAAGAATATCGTGAGCCTGGAGAAGGTCACACCACTACAATCGCTGTTATAAAAAAAGTATTTACTAAATTTCCTCAATATAGAAAAGATTGGGAAGAATATAAGAGTGTAATGCCTGTTGAGAAAAAAGATGAGGTTTTACTTAATCTAATTTACGACAGAGATTTATATGTAGAGATACCAATGCTTGGTAATTGGTATTCACAGATTAATGACCCATCAATTAGTTCATTGGAACCCAATCAACATCCAACAATGTTACTACCTAAATTTATAGCTGGATTAAATCATTCTTCTATTAATGATGATCTTGGTTCTAAGTGGTATGGGTTATACAGTCGATCACCAAGATACACAGGTACTTCAATTGTTGGGCAAATGGGTGAGTGCTTTCCTGGTACTAAAATTTACAAAGCATCAATACATAATTGGACAATTGTTAAATTTAAAGATCAAAGAAAATATTATAAAGGTTTAATTTATTGTTCTATGATCCCCACTAAAAAAACAGATCAAGTTGATTTACTTTTTGCTCAAAATGGAGATGATATTGGAAATCCAGAAGACAATCAATTGTCTATAATAAGAGATGTACCCCTTGTAGATATTGAATATACCTTGCCATTTATTACAACTGTAAGTCAAGCCACTCTTGATTTATGGATTAATCACATGCAAATGCAAACCAAAACCAAAAAAAATGAATCAGAGGCTAAAAAATAAAAAAGAAATTGCTACATATTTAGGGCTAAGTTATCCCAATTTTTTGGCCAAAGAACACCGTTTACAGGCTGTTGGCTTCCCTAAATTAGAGCTGGTTGTTAACCGCTACGACATAAAAAAAGTCGAGGCTTGGCTAGACAATGACACAATTCAGCGGGATAGTGGCTTAAAAAAACACTATGAAAATAAACTATCCATACTTAAAAATAATAACTAGACGATCTCGTTCTAAAAAATCTAAAAAAATAATTAAAAAAGACTATTACTATTTTCGTGATAAAAAATATCACGCTAGAATTTCAGTCTCACCAGACCATCCACAATTTCATAAAATGTATACCGCAATCGATAGCAGTCTTGCTGACGCTACCACTCATGGTACTGTTGGGTGGGCTTGTGATTGGTATCTAAAATCAAAACATCATAAGTCTCTTAGTGATTTTTCACAACGAGATGATAAAAAATTTTGTAAGGCTTTAAAGGAAGTGATAGGTGATTATAAATTAAATTTAATTACCGCTATAGATGTTAGAGATTTTAAAGATGACTATGCTGAAGTTAAATCTAATGATGCAGCTAATAAAATTTTAAGTTTTATGCGTAAACTTTTTAATCAAGCTGAACTAAGAGAGTTGCAACCAATTAATCCGTTTGCAAAATACGGTAAGTTAGCAACACTACCTAGGGATCAAAGGTGGGAAGATGATGAAATAGCTTTAGTGCATAAACATAAAGATGACTTGCATCCAAATAACTATTTAGTTTTTTTAATGGGATTGTATACGCTCCAAAGAATTGGAGACATTTTAGACCTCGATCGAGATCAATATGATGGTGAGAAAATATCTTTACAACAAGCAAAGACCTTGAAGAAATCAAGGAAATTGGTGGGTTTTCCAGTACATAAAGATTTAAAAATTGTACTTGATAAAAGTTTACAAGGACACAATCATCATAAACTGTTACAACAAAATTCGTACTGGAGTTTTAGAAAAGATTTTGATAACTTTAGACGCAAACATAATTTGTCGCAAAAAAGATTTCATGATTTACGCAGAACAGGAATGGTTAAAATGGCTGAGTTGGGAGTAAATGATATTATGATCTCGGCTGTATCTGGTCATAGTCTTGAGTCTACTAAAAGAATACTTGAAACTTACTTGCCGAGAAATTATAAGATGGCAAAGAAAGCAATGGATACTTGGGAAAGTGGTACGCTTTAATTTAAAAGTGGTACGCCCTAATTAATTTTTCGCAGTTTTCTAGTACGGCTCGATAGCTCAGTTGGTAGAGCAAAGGACTGAAAAACCTCTGGTTTATGCCCTAAGTCATTGATTTCATTGATAGGGCGTACCACTTTGGAGTAAAAAAAACTCTATATAAAGCAAGAAAAATAAAATTAATTGGTACGCTTTTTTCCGTATAGTTTTGTCCAAGACCAACTATTAATCTTACCTGCGTACTTATTAATTATTTTTAATATTGTTCTCATATATTTATCTTAGTAGTGGGTTGCCTTGTTCCGCTTTAAACTCTGTTAACTTTGCTTCCATGTAGTTAATGGCAGCTTCATTAATTTTAATTAGTGCTTTCATTGCCTGTAAGTCAGACTGTAAGGCTTCAATTTTATCACTTAAACCATCTTCTGATTCTGCAATACGATCATGTATTTCTGTAAGATCAATTGATTGTACCTTCTTTTTTTCAATGACATCTAGTCTTTGGTTAAATGTACCCCAGGTATAAAAACCACCTCCGATTGCCGACAACAATGCTATAAGCATTCCTACTGTTTGTAGTTTAGATATTATTTGCATTTTTTAACTCCATTAATTTTTTATATGCGTCTTCTGTTTTAATTTTAAATGTTTCCATTTTTATCTCATGTGCAGTCACAGGGTCATCGACTGCCAAAGAAACTTGTTGTTGATATATTTCATAGTCATAACCGACTAAATCTATTTGCTTAAAGAAATCCATATTACCATCAGGAAAATCTAATTGGTTCTCAAAGAAACTTTCATTAACTGCATTGTAACTAGCAAGACTTACTTCTTGTTGAATAATATCTCGATTTAAAATCTCACTTACTACTGACAAAGTTACTTCTACTCGTTGCTTAATATCGCTTATCTTCTCAGCAATTGCTTTTTCAATCTGTACAGATTTAGTATCAACCTCTATCTCTTCTTGCTCGGCTAAGTCTTCTTCAACGGGTTCGTCAATAACTTCTGGCTCTGCTTCTGAGGTTGGTTCGATTGGTTGCTCTTCCAATTCTGCTGTCTCTTGCGGTTGCTCTGGGATAAACTCCTCGTCAACGGGCTGTTCATTCTCAATGGCATTCTCTTCTACGACTTCAATTTCTTCGATTTCTTCTTCGTAGACTTCTTCTTCGTAGACTTCTTCTTCGGGCTGATAGGGGGTAGGCTCTGTGGAAATAACAGGTTCTTCAGCCATAACAATTTCTTCATTAGGTTCAACATATATATCCTCATTATTAACGGTTTCTGTGGTGGGTTCTTCAATCGGTTGTGTTCCGACATCATCTTGATTATTATACTCAGGTTCATACTCTTCTATAAATTCTGCTTGGTTAAAATTTTCTTCTACAATTGGTTCTTCGTTCATAGAAATTAAAGGAAGTTCATCATTGAAAACTACTTGCTCTTCTATTTCAAAATCGATTTGAAAGTCTTCTTCAATGTTGATTTCATCTGGCTGATCAATTTGAATACTGTCAGTGGTAAAGTATTCAATTTCAAAAAGGTCTTCATCCATGACTGTGATCTCTGTAGTAACTTCAAGATCAAACTCTTCAGGTTCCCAAGTATCTGTATAATCGTAAATAATATTAGTATTAATATTAAAAATATCTGTAGTGTCTTCGATAGTTTCATAAGAGTAATCTAGGTTATCTATAAGCTCTTCAGCCGCTGCAATTTCATCTTGACCTGGGCATTGAGGCGGATTGAATTCATGACAATATTTTGTTTCTACAACAACATTTTCGGTATAAGTATTGTAAGTTACATTTAGTGAAGGCGACCTAATATCTACCCCTGCATGACCTTTGTTGTAATTAACTTGAGCATCATTAATAATATCAAAATCAAACCGTGCTGTTAATGTGCCGTGAAGAATATCTTGGCTTGGAGTTACGATTAAAGTATTTTGATAAGGATTAAAAACATAGTTATGGTTAGTTGTATCCTCCAATAATAAAATTTGTGTTATACTGTCACCATTACTTGTTGTTGCTGTTTGCGTCATCGTAACGGTTGACTCAACTGGGTTCCACCATCTAATATCAGCACCAAACACACTAGTAAAACCACCCTGGAGTTCTTGTAAAGTAAGATGGTCTATTGAATTAATTGTAGTCTCTGCATACTTTCCATCCTTACCTGTCATATACATAGACTCATTACCCAAATCACTTGAGTCGGGAAACATAGTACCAACCCAAGTGCCATCAATAAAATTTTGGCTAATTAGATTTCCACTAGTTGCAGGGTTGCCTATTGAATAGGTATAAGTTGTCTGAACATCTCCAACATTTGGCGTGTCATAATCTATGACTACGCTATCGGCTTTACTTATTGTTGTTAAACTTAACCACACCGCCAGAGAAATTAATAACTTCTTCATCTTGGTTTTCCTCTTGTTCAATTTCTTTATCAACTGAATCTATGTAACGGAGGTCTTTAGTGTAAGTTTCATAATCAGGTCTTAACTTAGGATACTTTTGGTAATGTGCTTCAGCCTGACTTCCAATCAAACCCATGTAAGGACAATGAGTTGAGGCATGAGCCATTGAAAGAAAGATTCTTTCATCAGTACATAGTAAAGCCAAACTCGCAACTTTCATTCCCATCAAATGCAAAGTTTTAGCAAGTAAAACTAACTCACATGTTTTATCTCTTTGATGACTTGCAACTGAAACACCAAGGCCGAATTTTTGAATACCACCAGACACTGATGATGTACAAACCATTTGATTCATGTTGCCGATTGCCGCTGCATTCGCACTTGGTACGACTCTTGTGTCGCCAGCGTAGCTTGAATTATTAGTAGTGCTAGTTGTGTTGGTTACTTGTGAGCTACCACTTTGGTAATTTGTGGTACTGTCCGTGTTCATTCCTCCTGAGATTGAGGTGTTAGTGCCTGAAGTATTTGTCTGTGTTAAGTCAGTTGCACCTGAACCAGTGACATCCGCCATGGCTTGATCCATTAACCAACTAAAGAAAAACAATACTAATGTAATAGTTATTGTTACTGCTAATATATTTTTAATCATCTTCTTGCTGCCCTTCGATATTTTTTTTGGTTCTTACAACACACACCAAGTCTGTTCTTTTCAACGGTGTGGTTAACACATGTTCGTGAATGATCAGTCATACGTTCTTCATTTTCTTTAAGAAAATTGACTAACTGAGTAAAAGTTTTTACTTTGCCTGTGGAGGGGTGAGAGTAATTAGACTTCTTCGCCATAACGACTTTCACAATAAAATTCAAAACCTTGTAGTTGGTCACCGTACTCAATTAAATGAGGTGCAAGTAATTCAACTTTATTGTCAGTAATAAATTTATGACAACTCCATGTATCTTGGAAAGATCTTTGTAAATACTCTCGGCTGAATTGATCACCTTCGTAAAACGTCAGCATTATAGTAATAACAAAAAACATTATTTTTTAACCAACGAGCCACCAAAATATAAACCGATAATAGCTGACACTAAGTTGGTATCTAATGGAGTTATAACTAAGCCTTTAAGTGGTACCCAATTCATTACATCTTTACCTTCAATGAATAAAAACCCTGGTTTAAATTCTGTAAAGCCCACCACGACTGGTGTATCTGGTGCAATCAACGGAACTATTTTTGGTAGAACTACAATTGCTAATACAGAAACTAATGCAATAATTCTTCTGGTCCACTGAAACCCTTCATTTTCATACTCTCGTGCTTCCTTAAAAGCTGCTGTTTGTACTTCAGCTCTGGCCAATAACATTTTTTGTTCTGCTTGTTTGGCTTTNATACTTTGTGACCATATACTCATAACTCCACCTAATACGGTTGAGCCGAGCATGGTAATCATCTCGAACGGCATTTTATCTTCTCCTAATTGTTTTGTGTAATTAATTTACAGAGTTTAATAAACTCTTTTTGCTTTAAATCATTTTTTGCAACATTCACATCAGCACATACCAATTGAATATTTTTTTTTGTGTAACCCTTATCGCTGTTAATGCGATCAATACTTATGTTGGTGTTGCATTTTTTATTTAAACCAATAATGCGAGTCATTGGTCTTTTAGATAAAGCACACAAACCTTGTTGTTTTTCTAATAGCTTTAATAAAAAATCTATATCAACAGAGATAGGTATCTTGCCGTGACGATTAGATCTTCTGCTATGAGTTAATTTTCTTTTTAAAAACGAACGATTAGTTTTAGCGTATCGTTCTTGTAGTTGTGACGACTTGCAGATCTTACATGCGTCTACAGTCGGATTTTTCCGATGAGTATTATTAATGTAGAATTCACTTATTGCTTTTTCTTTATTACAAATACGGCAAATATGCCTTCTTTGATGAAGCATTCATAAACCAAACCGAGCGTACCAGTTTGTTTAAAAGATAATACCTAACATAGATTGAACTGTGTCTGCGAATATTACTGCTAACATTATAGCAAATCCTACGGCCAATTTATAGATCTGGTTAACACTTTTTTTCAGTTCTTGAACTTCAAGACTGAGGTTCTCCATTTGATTGTCGCGCATAATTAATACTTCCTGTGATAGTAGTGCAACCTTCTTATCTAATTCGATGATTGCTTCTCGATTTTGTTGTGATTGGGTAGCCATTTACTTCATATCCTCTATATATTTTAAGTACTCTGGTCGTTGAGATTTTCTTAACTTCTTAACTGTATTAATTGCTCTAGGTGTTCTAAGGTTTCTAAACATTCTGCGGATGTAACCATTGTTAATAGGAATATCATCCTCTCGTGCTTCAGTTCTAATACGATTTAATTCTTCTCTAAACTTCTCAGGATTGGTTTTGGCATAACGTGTATATACATATGCCATGTCGGTATAAACTTTTTTTGTTTCACGATCTAAATTGTTATCATCAAACATTAATAGTTCATTTAAATCAGATTCTAGTGAGAACTTAGTAGGGCGACCACCAATCATATAGTTAAAGACATCAAGTCTAGATACTTTATTACTGACTACTTGCCCTGATTTGTAACCACTAGTGTAAACAATGTTAGATGGACTAGCTAAGTTCTTCATGATTGTCTCAGCATACAATTGTAAGGTACTCATATCGGTTGTTGCTAGTACTGCCAAATCTTGACCGCCTGCTAACATCTCAATACCTTTTAATGGTTTACCAATACCACTTGTAATATTAACTGTTTGATCACCAAAAGTAGCACCAGCTTGTTGTAGCTTACGAGCGTTAATTAAAGTAGATATAAATGGACCCTTAAATTGATCCATTAAGTTATCACCTATACTTAAACGATCATTGTAAGGAATAAATCTATTACCTAAACCAACCCTAGAAGATATATCTTGGCCAATTAAAGTAGGTAAACCTTTAACAAAAAGGTCAGCCATCATACCACTAGTTTCACCGTTAGCATGAGCATCTAAATTAGTACGCATTAAAAATTTAATTGGTGAATACTCATCACCGAATAAAGATCTGATTAACCAATCAAGAGCTTGTAAACCAGGTAATCCTAATGCTCCCGCTAGTATATAAATGTGTAGTAATTGTTTTAACATTACCTTACGCATCTCTTTAATTCTAGCGACTGCTTCTTCGGCAGTCTCAATAGTGCCATCGTCTTTTTCTAAACGAGTGTTTGGATTAAATGGATTGAGTTCAGCATCTTTCCATATACCTAAAGTAAATGCAGTTTGTTTGAATAAGAAGTTTTTAAATTGCGTTCCAACTTTTAAACCTTTTATTCTTAAAATTTTTGATGTATCAGATTTGTCATAGAAGAACTGTGTATCGTTCCACGCTTTTTGGCCATCAAATCTAGCTTGTTTTTCTGTCTTGCCGTTGTTGGTAGCTCTAGTATGTCCTGCCGTATAAGCCATCATACGGTTAAAGACTTCTGCTTTTTGAAATAAGAACATAGAGTACTTAGCAATAGTGCCACGATCTAAATTCATTTCAGTACCATCAGTAAATAGACCTTGGTCTACATCTACACCACCTTCATCAAATCTTTGATCCCACATAGTAGTAAACTCAGTGTCAGTACCAGTCATTTTACCACGAGTATAACGTGAAAGAATTCCATACGATTGTATTATTTCGCTGTAACTATAAAGTGCTGAAGTATTAATAAAACTTTGCGATAAGTTAACAATTGGTGATAGTAAGTTCATAAACATACCTAATTTAGTATGTGCTGAGATACCTAAAATTGCTTGTATAGTAGGATCAAAAACTTTAGTTGATCCATCTTCGGATACTATACCTGCGTCTGAAGAGGCTTTTACTCTGCCGTAGACCATCATTCCTAACGGTACACCTATAATTAAACCAATAACAGGAGCGCCAAAAATACCTACGACACCTGCAGCTCCTAATCCTGTCATACCAGAATAAAGTGTTGCTCGATCTAAGCCTTTAACTTTACCTTTAGTTAAGGTGTCAATACTATTATCAACTGTATTAAAAAATGAATCAAATACACTATCAAATGTATTTTCGAAACCGCCTTCAACATTACTAATGTCATTGATAAAGTTTCTAAATTCGTCTTTCATTAAGTCATCAACTGATGAATACTCTCCATCGTCTAATGCTTGTTGTATTTCATTAGCGTCATATTTCATTTCATCTAATATTAAGAAACGCATGACGTTTTGAATATGTGAACCTAATATCTTTTGAGTGTCAGTTGAGTAACCTTCAGCACCTAATCGTTCTTTTTCAAATGAAGCGGTAACTCTTCTATCACCCATTTTAACATTTAAGTCTCTATTAATTTGAGCTAATGATTGTCTACCTGTTCTAACATCTTCTAATTGATCCGCAGTTAAAGATACTGCTAACTTTTCAATTGTTTTATCATTAAGTGTAGTTGCACTGACAGCACTGTCAGCCCAAGTTGTTCCTCTATTTATAACTACAATTTTATCGTCTTTATACTTAGGGTTAGCTTCAATAAAGTTTTCTGCTGCTTGTCTTGCTTGAGCATCTGTATCAAAATAACCTTGCTCACTAAATATGTTTTTAACTTTACCGTCTGCGCTAACAATTCTAACACTATGACTACCAAACCATATATGAGGCAGATAACCATCATTAGTTTTAATATCAAACTCAGGTTTTATTCTAGAATTCTCAATATCAATCATTACAATTTGACGATTTAATTTTAATTGATATGGGTTACTACCTTTGTAGCCTCTTTTATAACCAATCTCTTTTTCAATTTCTCTAATACGCTCATTTAGTCTATTAATATTTTCTTCTCTAAGTTTGGCTTTCTCAGCATTTCTTAGTTTAGGAGTACGATAAACTCTTTTAAGTTGATTATATATTTCTTCACGTTCTTTTAAAGATTCAATGATATCAATCTCGGCTCTTTCTGCTTCAAAATCAGCTTTAGCTTTAGCCGCAGCTTGGGCTTGGGCTGTTTTAACTGCATCACTTTCCATGATTAAGTTTTCTAATTGTTTGCCGTTCTTGATGTCAACCCCTGGAAAATCTTTAACAGTAAATTTCATTGACCAACCAGAAGCTACTGAGTCACCGTCAGGGAGTTTTACTACATAACCTATAATTTTTTTAGTTTTAGGATCTTTAATACGTTCAACAATTTCAACTTTAGTTGCACCTTTAAACTCAGGTGTTTCAAGACTATCAAATGTTTCTTTTACGTCAGCTAATAAGTCTTTTAATCTTTTAGTAGCTTTAGGTCTAATGTTGTCGTTGTGTTCGTTAATTAATGTACCAAGTTCATCAAGGGTGTTACGAGTTTCATTGTAACCATCAATACCTTCTTTAGTTAACTTGATTGTTTTATCACCAATAACAATACCCTCTTGTAACTCTGCTAATGAATACTTCTTACCTTGGCGATCACCTTCTACTATAATTGCAGATACATCTGCACGTTCAGCTTCAGGAACTTTACGCCAAACATCATTGTATCTCTTAAAGATACGACTCATTTTTGAGGTTACACTTTGTGTATTAAATTGAAATTTTTCTATAACTTTTCTAACTTGAGGATAGACATAAGTACCATCAGGATTACGCATACTCCAAAGTTTTAATGGGCTTTGTACCCACTTTAAAAAATTTACTTTCCATTTCTTAGGTGCTTTCTTACCTGAAGTACCATCACCGTCACTGCTATCACTTTCAACACCAGCTTCATCAGGCACAATTGGCTCTGCAAGTTCTGCAAGTTTTTCTTCTTCAGTCATCTCATCAACTACAACTTTAGCTTCTGCTTCAGTACGTTCAACGGACTCTGTAACTGCTTCGACAATTTCTGGATCTTCTATAATTTTACTTATAGGTAAGCCAGCTTCTAGCATTATGTCAGTTTCGCTAGAATCAAATTCTTCAGATCTATAATCTTCAAGAAATTCTTGCTCTTCTATTCTAAATGGCCACATACGCATATTAGGTATGTATAATAAATTTTCAGTTTCAACTTCATAATGATCTCTAAGTTTATCAAGTGCCTCTTCAATTACATCTTCATCAAATTTTCGATTTAAATTCTGCTCACCTTTAAATGGAGTAAAGTTTTTAAATCCAACTGGGGTGTTATCAGAGAACCGAGGTCTAAGAGCAGGTGGCGCTCTTTGGTTAATAAATTTAGATCGCCATATTTTATTACTAGCTCTATTATCCATTAAGAATTTAAAGCCAGGAGTTGCTTGGGTAGTAGCAAATATTTTTTCCCATATCTCAGAAACTCTTTTAAAGAATTTTTCTGACATTGTTTTTGGTGGGATTCTTTCCATAGACCATCGAGCAGTTTGCTCAGCAAACCATTCAGAAAAACTTAATTGATAATTTGCTCCGTACTTGCCATCACCTAGAGTTTCATCTACAATCTTGTTATCAATACGGTTTTGTTTAAATTCAAAATTACTAAATCGATTTAAATCTAAAACAAGACTATCTACATCAAGTGTACCGTCTTTTAATAAGTAAGTTGTATTACCTGAATCTCTTAAACCTTGACCACGTTTAATATTGCGAAGGCCTACTATAGTTCTAGATGTGCCTTCTTTATAAGCTGGAGACGCAAACATCTGAGTAAGTTTTCTAGATACATTTGATTTATTAAATTCTAGATTTTGTTTTTTATTGCCTTCACTTAGGTACGCATAATAATCTCTTAGTACTGCAACCTTTTCTACATCAGTTGTATTATTAAATAATTCCCATTCTAAAATGTGACCAACTTCATGAGCAACTGTGTTTAAAATAGAAATGTCTTCAGTTGATCTTTGTAGTTCAGCATTTTGTATACCAGGAAAAAGTTTTGCTCTTTCACCTCTAGTGTTTGATGTATTTAAAAATATTTTATAAGTATGGTTTTCTAATGCATCTGGTCCAAATTCATTAACAAAACCATAAACATCATCAGCACCACTATCTAAAATGTAATCTTTGGCATACTTTTCGTATTGTTCTTTTATTTTTGTTAATGCATCTTCGTTGCGACCAATATAAAGTTCATATATAGTCATGTTTAAGCGTTTAGCTTCTCTTCGAATAAAGGCTTTTCTACTTAGGCGTGGTTGAACATTATGTTTTTCTAGAACTTCAGCTTTAATCTTGCCATTTTTTTGTGTATCCTTGTCGGTATAAAAAAAGATATTAATATCTTCTTTCATATTAAGTTTTTCTAAAATTTCTTTAGCATAACCTAATGCAAAATCTGGAACATTTTCAGTTCCAATTACTTTACCATCTAGTGCGCCCCCAAATGGACCAAACTTAGGTGTCGATTTAGTTGGAACTGCTGGTCCTTTAGTTTTCTTCTTAACAACTTTTTCTTCTGCACCAAAAGTATTTGACCAAGACTTTTTGTCATATTCTAATTTACTGCCATCAGGTAAATAAAAATCTAAAATTTTATCTGAGTATTCATTTATCTCACTCTGTTGTTCTGTTAAAAATCTTTGATCGCTAGGTGCATCTAATAAAAGAGGAATAGCATTAACGCCTTCTTCAAGATAACTTTTAATAATATTTAAATCATCTGCCCTCATCACGCCTAATGTTAATTTACCCTTACGATCTGAAACTTTAATATTTTGTATTAATTTACCATCATTTGTTGATGTTCCTTTATTATTAATAACACCTGGAAATAAAGATTGATTAGATCTAATTGCCATTTTGGTTTCATCAATAAAACCAGACTCACCAAATGCAGGGTTATTAACTGCTGTACCAAATTGATCGACTAACTTTTGAGCTTGATCTTTATTAATAAAAGCAACCTTACCTAAAAATGGTATTGCATCTTTTGATCTTCTTTGATCTTTTAATCTTGTTCTTAATGCTGCTTGTGATTTAGCTTCTTTGTTACTAGCAACGGCTCTTTGGACAGAAGGTCTTCTTTTGTTGAATGATTGTTGAGTATCAATAAGTGTCGCTGTATCTGCTATGTCTTTTGGATCTAACTCCGTAACAGTTTCGGCAACTGGTTTAGTGTCGGTAGTTGGTTTATTGTAGATGCCTCTTTTTTCAGCTTCTTTTTTAAGAGCAAAACCTTCACGCATTTTAGAATAATAAGCACCATCACCAGTTGCTTTTGCTTCTTTTATTTCTTTAAGACTTCTTCTTCTATCTTCTAGAAATGCTAGAATTTGATCATCAGATAAATCTTTAACTTTTATCCTAGTGTCTTTGCCATCTATAGTAGCTAACTCAAAATCATCACCTAAAGGATCAACAGTTTCATAATCAAATCCAAGAATATGTTCTTCACCATCTATCTCAAATCGAACAGCACCTGTATTTGTATCACGCGCAATAACTCTTCCTCTTTTTTTTCTACCTTGAATATCATAGACATCTATATGTGAACCATCATCAATATCATCTTTAGTAGTCTTTGGTCGCCAGTCAGGACCATTGTCATCAAACGGAGTTAAGTCAACTGTGTCAAATCCAAACGGATCAAGTTCTTCTTCTGCCTCCATGTCGTAGTAACCGTCATCGGGTAATACAGTTTTAAAACCAACAGTAGGGTCAGTAGGGGTTGAACCACCTATATTGTTAATGCCTTCAGCTATTTCTTTTTCTGCATCGATTGAGGCTTTGATTCTGCGTGTCTTTGCTTTTGCAAACGGATAAACAATTGCAGTTAAAGTACCACCCGCAATACCACCTAAAATACCTTCGTATTGATTTTCTGCCCAACCAATAGTTTTTTCCGGGTCTAAGAACATCTGCTCAATATAATCTTGTGCAATAGCTTGAGCGTATTCCTGGCCGCCTTCAAGAAAGGCTCCAGACACCGCACCTGTAAATACATCACCAGTAACTTGAGCTAGTTTATTGTTGCCCATCTTTTTGGCAACACCTTCAAGAACTGGATTCTTACCAATAATTTTACCAAGAAGACTGTATGTCATTGCAGTCTTAGCTTTGCCACCTTTACTAAGTTTAGATAACTTACTTCCTACTGCAACTATGGGAAGTGCTTCTGCCATACCTAAACCAAATGAGGCTCCTACAGCTTTTGAAAATTCAATATCATATTCATCGTAACCTAAACCTCTGGCACGTTCAGCCATATCATTTGCTGCCATACCACCACCTAAAGCAGCCATCATACCAAATCCACCCAATGGACCACCCACAAAACTACCTGCTACACCTGCACCAATAAAACCACCTAGGTTACCAAACACATAACCAATGTCATCAACCCAATCATCGTCTTCAAAATCTACTTCACCAAACCATTCACGATTAGCATCACGGATAGCTTGTCCAGCTTTCCATAAAGTACTGTCATTACCACTTGCAAACTCTTCAAAGAAATTTTTATAATCATCATCAGTTGCAGTTCCTGCCGCAACCGCTTCAGAAATACCTTGTAAAGATATGCCAGCAGTATCGATCACACCACTCATAAGACTTTGACCAAACTTACTTACAAACCCACGGTCATCAAAAGAATTTTCTGTGACTTGTGGCACTAATAAGTTACGCATAGTCGAATCGCCAGAAACATATTGCGATACTTCAAATGCTTGAGCGTTAGGATTTAATTTTTCAAAATCCATTGACTGACCTTTTAAGAAGGTAGGCTCATAATTAGCAAGTGGATTGGAGAGTAGATTAACTTCAATATCTCTAGCGTCAGCATTAAGCCGTTGTTCTCTAGATGCAACTGGATTCTGCTCTTCTTCTAAGTTCTTAACCATTAATGATGTTCCTTGATTATTTAGTAGCCAACAAAATCTTCTAGTTTACCACCAGAAGCTACCCATGCTTTTTGATCTGCTGTTAAGTTGCCTTGAGCAACTTCAGATGAAAGATTGTTAACATTTACGTTTTGATTGTCAGTTTTATTTAAACTTTTTTGATAACTTTCTGAACGCATAATATCATACAATGTAGTTTGAGTGCCATTCAACGTCACTTTAACTTTTTTCTTTTGTGCGTCTGTTTTTTCACCATGCATGGCAACTACCGATTGTATTTCTTGATTAACTTTAAATCCTTGTTCTTGGTTATCACCATCCATAGTAATTTGAAAACCATTGTCGTCATCGTATACTGGCATACCAATTTTATTATCAACCATGTTAGCAAGGTAATTTTTAGAATAAAAACTATTATCAGGATCCATTGCTTGTAATGATATCGCAACTTGGTTCCAATCAGTCTCTGAGTACTTAGTACCAGTGTCACCGTCAGTGAAATCTTTAGTATTTTGTTTCACAATGTTTTCATAGATCTCGCTAGTTGTTTTAGCTTCATCAAGTTTAGACGCTCTATTTTCTTTAGCTGCTTCTAATGATGCTAGTTTCCTTGCATCAGCTTTATCAATTGTATCACTTACTGATTTAGCTGTAGTGCCTAAGAAGTCATCACCTGCACCTTGTGAATTAGCCATCATAGCCATGCCGAAATCTAAAAGATTTCGTGGTGCGGTACTGTCTTTGTCAGTAAATTTATCCCATTGTGTTTTAAAGAAACCTTTTTTATTTAATTCTTTAGGAAGTTTACCACCAACTTCTTTTTGTTTGTCACTTGGGCCACTTGTATCATTGCCTCTGTTATTAGATTTTCTTTGTTCATCATTCATGTATCTATCCGATACATCCATTTTACCTAATAAATCTTTTACAGGTTGTGAATCAATATTTAGTATTCCGACATTACCGCCTTCAGCAGCAACACTTTGTTCATCTAGATACTTTAATTCTTCTTCAGTAAATTTTCTGCTAGGTAAATCATACATAGCACTGTTTGCATCAATGCCTCGTTCTTCTAGTTCGTTTTGGTCTACTGATTTAACGTATGCACCTAGTGCATTACCATTGCCAAGTTCATCATAGTAAGCTCTTTCTTCATCAGTCAATTGTACCATTGGTTTATATTGTTGATACACATTACCAAACTGATTAAGATTAGTTCTTTGATCACCTGAACCACGACCAGTCATATCTATTTGATTGTTAACCATGCTTTGAGGTTGTTGCATAGCTGCAAAATATTTTATCATTTCATCTGGTGACATTAGTAAGACCCTCCTTGTTGACTTTGCCCATACATTCCGCCTGCACCAATTAATGATGCAAAGGCTCCAATGTTAGATGCCAAATTATTGTTACCAGGACCGTAAGTTGTTTGCGTAGTTGGATACGCTGCTCCTGTTAATGCTCCTTGACGAATTGCTAAGTTACGCAATGGATAATCTCTTTGTTGTAAGAAATCATTGTACTTATAATCTTCACCCATTTGAGCAAATTGTTGATTGGCTGCTCCAATAGATTGACCTGCAAGTAAAGACTTCATTGCTTCTGCATTCTGTGCGCCTTGCATTTGACCCATCATGCCGTAGGCTTGATTACTTAATCCACGATTTTGTAATTCAGCCGCTTGATTGAGTTGTCCAGTCTTCATTAAGTTAGCAATGTTTTGTTGATCAGCACTCATCTGACTTGCTCGGTCTTGATTAAATTGTCCTTGAGCATTTTGGAAACCTTGATTTAAAGTTCCAGATAAGAATTGATTTACTTGATTATTGGTATTTTGTTGTAATTGCGAATTTTCTAGTGCCGTTCTATTATTACCAAATGCACCTCGTGCAGCTTGTCGTCTTCTCAATTGTGCTTGTGCATCCGAACCTTGCTGATTGATTGTTTGCAATCCTTGATTAATAACTTGTTGCTGAAATGGATTCATATACTGAGCAGCTTGTTGTGCGCCAAACTGTTGTGACGTAATTGAATTTGGATCAGCAATAGACATGTTATTAGCACTAGCATTACCTGAAATACCAGACATAGCGTCACTATAATTCTGACTACCTGGTGCTGTATAATTGCCACTGGCATCATACATATTTTTTAAGTAATCAGTACCTCGTGTTTGCAAAGCGTTCTGATCTGCGAATCTTTTAGTCGGATCTGCATCTTTATAGTTTGCATATGGCTGTGCTGCAATTGCATCCGCCATTGTAATATTTTTTTGTGTCGCATCCTTTAACCAATCAGGTATCTCTGTTGCCTGAACTGAAATGGGATTTTGACCTCCGCCACCCATGCACATAATTGTATCTCCTTATAATTTTGTGGTGTAAATACCGCCTGCTCGTGTAAAGCCTGCTTTATTGAAAAATTTATCTTTTGCTTCAACATGTCTGCCGTCTAAGACTGACATAATTAAAGGTTGTTTGTGTTTGTTAGAAAACTTTTTTAGTTTTTTTAAAAGTTGTTGACCGACCCCTGTATGTTGTACAGAGGAGTCAACGTAAAAGAACGCATCAAATAATGCACCTTCATCTGAGAACCACATGTTATTCCAATAACAACCGATAGTGCCATTGAGAATGCCTTGCTTATCTTGACTGACCCAACACATTTTATTAGTAACATGTTGAGAGATATATTTAACGGCACGTTCTTGATTGATTGCTGGATAATCTGTACTCGCTTCGGAGTGCATCTTTTCCAACAAGATGAAGATATCAATCACATCTTCTTGAAGGGCTAGTCTTATCATTATTCGTAATTGTAAATTCCTCCAGTGACATCTCTATTTAAAGGATCATTCACTAGTTCTTTTAGTTCTGCTTCAGTTAGTTGTACTAACGGCTTATTAAATTTAGCTAGTGCTGCCGCTTGAAGTTTTTTCTGCTTATCAGAAGCGTCTTGAGTTGCCCCTGCGGTTGTTGTACCTGCAGTTGATGCTGCCGCATTGACTACATCTGATGCAGCTACATTGGCTACTGAACTTCCCGCTACAGCTTCAGATATTGCACCTTCTCCAAACGCATTACCTGCTGCCTGACCTACACTTATTGGTGCTGTACCAGAGGCTACACTACCAACCATTGGATCTGATGGAAGAGTAGGGTTACCTGTAATAGGATTAACACCTGCTCCTGCTCCACCACCCATAAAGGTTGAACCAGACGCCATGTTACCCACACCTGTAGTTGCACCTGAAACCACTGCTCCAGTTAAACTTGATTCATGATCATTCCCCACCGCTCGGTTAGCGGTATAGTTAACTGCCGCTGCTCCTAATGGGTTAGCCATTAATGCAGGTGCTAGTTGAGGCATAAACATTGAAACTGCAATTGGTAAAACAGTTCTTAACATTTTATTTTTTTTAATTTTATTTCTAGTTTTTTTAAGTCTTTTTCTTAAACCACTAAAAAAATATTCAGGGTTACCTGTAGTTGGGTTAATTTTATTATCTGCCATTCCCACAACAAACTCTAAAGGGTTCATGCCTGCACTTTCAAATGCCTCACTCACAGCTACTAAAACTTCTTCAGTTTGTGCATCAAGTGGGATTACAATTTCTCCAGGGGTTAAGTGTCCTAAAACACTATCACCACCTCGGCCTGTTTGTTCTGCAAAGGCCTGCATATTTTGATTCATGCCTTCTTGTGGGGCTGGTTGACCCGGTTGTGGCATCATGGTTGGTGCCATGCTCATGTTATCTATTGCCATTATTTTAATACTCCTCGGTTTTTTAAATCTGCAATTAGTGTTGCCACTACATTTGCTAGTTCAGTTAAAGTTGTAGTTGACACGTTATAAGTTCTAGTGTCGGTTGAATTAGTAGTAACGTAAGGTTCTTTATTCACTAAAGATAACTGTCTTACGATCTCTTCTAGTTTTGATGATACGTCATTGGTATAACGACTATCGTATTGTTCAGGTGCTGAACCTAAAAATATTCCTCTTTTTGCCATTACCTACGTCTTCCTGCAGGAGCAATATCAATTCTGTTTTTACCCATACGATAGTGTCCACCAAGAACATTACTTTGTAATTTAAATGACAAAGTTCTGGCGCTGTTACGCATATCAATTTTTTCTGTTGTTGGTGAAATAGCGTAAGGACCAATAGTTTCAGTTGATGAATTAGGCTTATCTTTTAAATCTACTGTTAATAAAATGTCACCTGTTTGGTCTTCAAAGTCAGGTACCCATCCAAATAAATCTGTAATTTGTTCACCGTCTGCAATATCAAGTGGTGCTGTTTGTAAAGTGCAATCCATTGCTGACCCATCGTCATCTGTACCAAATTCGTGTTGGTAAATATAACTTACACCATCTTCATTAGAAGCTAGTGGATAAGGCCAAGTAGGCGCGTCAATCCAAGCTGATCGATCCATTGTACCAACTGACCAAGTGCCTTCTTTCATATTATAAATAACATAACGATTGTTAAATGTAGAAGTTGCTGTTGGATAAAACCACCACACTTCATCGTGTTTTGAATTGTGAGCTGCAAACACTTTTGATCTTTGATCAAAATTAAAGTCATCAAAAACAAAACGCTCAATTGGGCTAGAGTTTAATTTTTTAGCATAACCATCATACATAAAGAAGTTTTGTTTAGTCATCCAAAAAGACATACCACCAACTTCAACCGAGGCTTTAGGAGCAATTAATCCACAGTTAGTACCTACAATGTTAAAGTTAAAAACTAATGTATCGGCTGTAAACTGCATTAAGAAAGCAGTTGTATCAGACCATAATAAAATGTTTCCACCTCTTAATCTTTTACCACCGACCATAATCGTACCGCCTGATAATAAATTTGAGCCAGCGTCATTATCTGAAGCTGCGGTCCATTGTGTAAAGTCTTCTTGATCAGACCAAGATACTTTCATTGGATCTCCATCTGAACCAAAACAAACAAGGTGTCTTTGTTCTGTTACAACAATGCCTTGATTATTATCTGGTGTATTAGCACTAACAATTTGTGAAGTGTCAGTTGATGAGTCATAATAATATGGTCGGTCACCACTAGGACAAAATATTAAATCTTCCCCCCAGTTATCCATGGTAAAAGTCTTTAATGCAAGTGTAATGCCAGTACCGCCTGTACGAGGAGTGCCATAAGTACCTTGGTTCCAAGTACCTGTACCATAACCGAACGAAGCAAACGCTGAAACATTACCAACAGCCATGTAGTAATAATAATTTAAATTGCCACTATGTGTTCCTGAAGCATTAGCATTAGTTGCTGAAGTTATAATATAATTATTGGCATCAGTTACCGCAGTTACTTTAAAGTCACCATTTAAAACTACATTGTTAAAAGTAACATTAGTTAATTTAATCCAATCGTTCTCACCTAAACCGTGAGTGCTATCAGCAATACTAACTTGGTTTGATCCACTAGTAGTAGTGACGGCATTGGTTAATGTACCTGTGCCATTAATACGATAGGGTGTACGATCATTTAAATAACCATTTTTATAAATATAAAATCTCTCTGTAGTTACGGCACCAATTAAATCTGTTTGATCATTAGTTGACCATGCAGCTAATGCTCTAGGTGTACCTGTTAAACTTTGCGTTGATAACTTTGACCATCCACCAATTTTTTCAGGTTGACCATTTTTAAAACGAATTTTATCAGCGTCAATAAATCTACCTTCAGATGAATATTCAGTTTCGTCTTTGACGACTCCAGGGGCAAATTGTATTGGTTGTAATGTCATTACGCTGTCCTCTTCCACATATAAACTACAATATACGGTGGCATATTATTGTGTGATGCACCACCACCAGTGTTTCCAATTACAGCACTAGGCATGGTTATAAATGGATAAGAAGAAATTGAAGTATTCGCATCAGCTTGAGCAAACCCTGAACCATAAGTAGAGTTTATATAACCACCACTGTTACCACCACCTGCAATAGTCATGGAATGATTGTGTGATGGCATTTCACTTGTAGTTAAAGTGTGTGTTTTAGCACCACCAGTTTCTTCTTGATTATTAAAATCAGAATCACCACTATCAATACCAATTGGCATCCTACCAGCACCAAACGATGTCCATGTACCAAAACCTAAAAGTGAACTAGGGTTAGTTGAATTAGTTGCATTCATATAAATAGACCCTACTGGGTATACATTTGATAATCTAACTCCAGGCACAGTACCTGAACTTAAATTACTTGCGTTAGAAGAATTATTTATTTGAGTTTGAATTCTGTAGTGACACCGTTTAGATGTTTGAAATTCAGTATTTGAAACACTTCCATCAGCAATTTTTGATGCGTCAATCGCTGCACTTGTATCTACATCAGCGTTAACAATTGATCCATCAACAATAGTTGTAGTAATAGTTGGGTTAGATGAAAAATCAGTAGAAACAGAACCATTGACGATTCCACTTAAAGTAATTGTTTTACTAGAAGAAAAACTATTAGCAGGACTGGTTGCCTCAACTATATTTGAGCCATCACCGTAAACAATACTTTTTAATCCTTGTGTAATAGCTACGCCTGTTCCTGAATTAGTTTTAAAAGTTAATGTATAAGAGCCACTAGTATTATTAAATATAATGTATGGTTTAGTGTCATTGGATGCAGTTTTAACATCTACGTTGCCACTTAGTGTTCCTTGAAATTCTATTATAGCAAAGGAAGATTCAGAATCTGATAATGTAACATTAGAGCTACCGCCCACATCTTTAAGTAGACGTTGAGCAATTGATTTATCAATTTGATCAATAGTTCCGTTTAAAACATTTCCCCAGTTGTTAGCTTCAGAACCAATATCAGGTTTAGCTAGATTCAAATTTGAAGTTACAGTAGTAGTCATAAAATTCCTTTACGTTTTAATAATGTAATTAACAAATACATACGGATTTAATACGTTAGTGCTTGAGCCAGAAAAACTAGGTGTTATAGCGTTACCACTAAATGATGCACTTGCAGATAAACTGTGGCTGTGTCCCTGTGCGCCACCTGTATTAGATGATGGATGAACTGACGGTGTTGCATTATTTCTATCAAATGCTATTGAGTATTTAAAGTCATCTGAACCAGAGGCTTGATAACCTTCTAATGAAGCAGATTTTTCTATACCATCTGATTTAAATGCATTTCCATAACGTCTCACCCAATCGGAATTTGAATTTTGTTCCATTGAATGATTTGCAAATAAATAGTGATCGTGTGATGGCATTTCAGTAACAGTTAAAGTGTGATTACCTGTGTTTCCGCTAACTGATACTGAGCCTGTTGGTGTTATAGCAGTAACTGAGCCACTGGGAGTTATCTCTGCATTTCCACCTATGGCACCTAAACTACCTGCCGCACCAGCTCCACGAGGAAAATTACCATCAAAGCCAGGAATATTAAATGTTGAACCTGAACTACTGCCGTAAGCAGTACCGATAACTGAAAATAAAGCAGAATAGGTTGATCTAGAAACCGAGGCCCCATTACATAATAAATATCCGCTTGGGGCAGAAGTGCCACCAAACATTGATATCACTCCAGTTGGCATTGGATCTGTACCAAAAGAAGTACTAATAGAAGCATTACCACTAGAAAAATTAGCTGTTCCAACGACTGCCCCTGTTAGTGCAACTGTTGCGTCAGCAACATTAGCAGGTGTCCAAACGGCTGTAGCTGCATTGCCTGCAGTAGTAGCGATGTAAATAATTTTATTAGAACTATCTACGCATACTTGGCCAACATAGCCTGCAGCAACATTACTATTAGGGTCACCTGCAAATCTTAATCCAATGGCTGTATCGATTGCATCTAAGTTACTGTTGAGTGTGTTACCCCATGAGTTAGCTTGTTCACCTGGACCTGGTTTTTCAAGTGTTAGGTTTGAAGTAAAAGTTGATGTCATAAATTATTTCCTAATCAGTAGCTACGGTTAATAAGGTGCCTTGTCGTTCAAAGTCACTTTCACGCATAGCTTGGTCTATTTCTGCCACAACAATTTGCATCCAATATGCTTTTTCAGCATCGTCTTTTAGATACTCATTGGCAAATGCACAAGTTGCAGCTAGTAACATTCTTGGGTATCTTTTTGTTAAAAAGTTTTCTGGATTAGATGAAGTTAAAGCGGCAGGTTCATTAAAATAAATCATTTCATAATTGTAGACAGCATTGGCTACTAAATTGAAATTGATGTTTGAACCGTCTGTATAATATTGAGTTGGTACGCCTGTGGTGCGAGTATTGCCTGATGAGTAAGTAATTGATGCTTGTAAAACTTCTGGTAGTTTTCGTGTTAAAACTGAATTATTAGCTCCAGTTAATTTCACTTGTTTTGCAGCTAAATAATCATTTGGCAAAGCCACCGATGATGCACCAGAACTAATAGTGCCACCAACAGTTGTTAGTTGATCTCTTAGTCTAAGTCTACGATATAGAAATGCTTCTGCTTGACGGATTAAAATTGCAACAGGAACATTCTGATTGACAAAATTACGAAGACTTCCTTCAGTAGATTTATCCGCAGTTAATTGATGATAATTCATTTAAGTTCCTCTGTTAATTTGGGATAGACCCAGCTTACGCTGGATCCATTCCGTCTGAGCCAGTGTCTTTGACTTTACCCATTGGTGTGTAACCTTTGTCTAGTAGTGACTCAGATTTACCATCCAATGCTTTTTTATATCCATGAGGATTAGAAGGAACTGAAGTTCCTTTACCTAATGCATCCCCACCGATGTCTTGTGTATTTGATCTGATTGCATTGCTGTAACCAGTTGTATCTTTCATTCCATATTTTGGCATGATGTGTTCTCCTAATTAAAATTAATTATCGTTCGTTAGCAAAGTAACCACGATCTATGAAACCTGTGTGGTCGTAACCTTTTAGTCTTGCACCTTTAGGATCGTTTTCCATGTTCTCAGTGCTGTCTTTAAGGCAATAACCTTTGTCGTGATCCAAGTCACTTTTGTTCATTACGCCAGTCATTTGATTCTTATCGAATTTCTTTTTTTTCATTTCCATGATGATGTCCTTATAAAAAATGGAAGGAGTGCCATAAGCACTCCCTCCAATTGGTATTATGTAGCGGAATCCCACTTCACAATTCTAGCTTGTGCAGCTGTATCGTGAACTAGACCAAAGCCACCTAGGTAGTACCATGCGATACCTCTAGAACGACCATAGTCAGTAGGAATTTTACCACGCATTTCTTCAGGTATTGCAATTGCTTCGGCTACAGTATCTGCACCAAAGAAATAACAAGCATTAGATTTAGCGTTAGTAAATTCTCCTGCTGGAGTTCCGAATCCACCTTTAGCAACATTTGTTTGCTCGATGAATCGTACGTTCTCATATCTTCCAATTTCGCCATTCATGATCATTTGGAAACCACCATCAGTGTACTGATGAATAGATTCTAAATCATTTTTAACGCCTCTGAAAGTTGATGGGTGAGCAATCGCATAATAGTCATCATTGATATACGCAGGAATATCTCTTTCCTTCATGATATCAACAATAGCTTTAACGTGATCTTTACCCATTGCAACGTCATTAGTTACTGAAGTAGTTCCGTCAGCATCTAGAGTTACAGCAGTAGTTGATGTACCTCCAGTTGGAACTACAGCAAGTGGTGTAGCTTTGAACTGAGCATGTGCTGCTCCGTCAAATGCTTTCTTAGCATCGTTCTTTAGAACTTTGTTAATCACTTCTGTAACTGAGTGTTTTGATAAATCATCTAACTTACTAGAGTAGCCAACGCTGTTGCCGTACTCAGTAATTGTTAATTGATTTTGTTCTACAGTAAAACTAGTTTCAGGAATTGCTGTGCCTTCAGTTAAAGTTGTACCTGCAGTACCTACATCGCTGTAGATATTCCAGTTAAACTTGTCACCTTTAGATAGACCTTTATTAGTCGCATCTTTAGCATCACAAAACTGTCTAAATTTCACCATAGGTTGCACAGCCATTCTTAGTACATCAGACAATTCGTCTGAATACATAAAACCACCGGCAGAATTTGTACCCCATACTTGAGCCATATTCTTATTCTCCTATTTTAGTTTATTTATTTGTTTAAGTTAAAGTTGACCTCGTCTTTTTTGCATCATACGCACAACATCCGATCGAGTAGGAGGTGGAGGAGTATCCTCGCCTATACTTGCGGTACTTGAGGTAGATGGTTTGACGACATCTGCGCTCTGCCTTTTAGCTTCAACTTTTTTCATTGACGCTTTAGGTTTCGCTTTTTTTTCACCATCAACATTGGACAGTTTAGATTTTGACCATTGATCAACAGCCTCACACGCACTTCTAAATAACTCCGAGTCTGATCTCGAACCGCCACTTTGGGCATCTTCGGCTCTCATCTCGTGTACATATTGTGCTGCTAGGTATGTAGTATTTCGGTCAGCAAAAACATCCGGGTACTCTTGCCCCAGATCTTTTAATAGGTTGTCGAAAGCAACTTTACTTTGAACTTGCTGTGTCGCTTGTTCGGCTGCTTGTCGTGCAATCGCCATCTCATCAATTCTTGGTTGTTGAGGTGTGCGAGTTTGCAAAATTTGTTTTAAGGCATTCTTAGCTGTGTCGCCTTCACCAAATTGAATATCATGAACCAACTTGTTAAGTTGATCATCATCCATTTCTGATTCAGGTTTCTCTTCTACTTTCTCTTCTGCCTTTTGCTCTCTCAATTGTGCTAACTGTTCGGCTTGAGCCTTCATAGTTGCAGCTTCTTGAAATTTCTGCGTGGCAGAGTCTGCCATTTGAGCCATACGTTTTAATTCGTCAAGGCTAACATCTTTTTCTTGGCCGTTAACTTTAAGTTTGTATGTTTCTGCTACAATTGGCTGAGTAGGTTCTTCAGCTTCTTCTTCAACTGATTCCGCTTCAATTTCTTCTTGCTCGGAATCACTTGTTTCTTGAAGAGGTTCGTCTTCAGCAATAACTTCGCTATCGGGTTCTGCTTTAACTTCTTCTTCTTTATCATATGCTTCTGGTACTTCAGTTTTTAACTGCTCTTTTCTTGCAGCTATAATAGAATCCAAAGTATTGTTTCTTGGATTAAGTAGTACTCGTTCTTTGTCAGCAATCTCTTTACGTTTTTCTTGATCGCTTCTAGTATCTTCTTCGTTAACCACTTGATGTGGTGCTTCTTTTGGGGCGTTCTCAACAACAGCTTCAACAGCTTCAGGTTGAGAGATGCCCTCTTGGGTGATCTCTTCAGACATAATGTCCTCCTTGGTTATTTAGTTTGATCTTCTTCAGTAATAATTTGCTCGGCAAGTATTCCTCGGTCGATCTGTTTCTTCAGATATTCTGTGAGCATAAAGAAAATTCTTGCGTCATTTTGCAACTTTCTAACTGTGTCAACTTTTGTTGCATCAGTAGAAATAAGTTTTCTTATAGCTTCACTAGAATCTTTTTTCGCCTGTTCTAAGACAGCCGATAAGCCTGTGTTGTCAGCTAATTCTTTTTCTATGTCCATTGCTTTACGAGCAATTTTAAATAAAGGGTCTTGAGCAAATTGATCAAACATTTGCTCTTCGTTAAATTCTAAGTCTGTGGGCATTTAAATCCTTATTGTAAGGGTTTAGTGAAAATTGATAACGCTTCACTTTTTAATTTAAAAAAATGTTCTGCATCAACTAACACGAGGGGTTTAGTATTATTTTTCTTTATAACCAGCAAAGGTTCATATTGTTTACAATTAGCCTTTGCTTGGTCATAGGCTTTCCATACATTAATCTTTTCTGTGTTTTTACATTCAATGCTGTATGGAAATTTACGTCTAGCAAGTGGGGACATCATTACGTCTTCACCGCCAGCTCCCATTGAACGACTCTCAAGATCACCTTCTTCTAAATGAAAAATTGTTGTTAATATATCTCGGACCCATTGTTGTAGTCTTCGACCTTTAGCTTTAGCACTTTGTGTTTTCATGAGGGCAATCTTAATTAGTAACCTGTTTTTTTGGGTTTTTTTCTTGGTTTTGGTTTGGGTCCTTGCATCCTCGTACCTGGTTTTCCATTAATAGGCCTTGCATAAGTAGATTTATCTATCTTAGGTTTATTTTTTTTCTCTGTAATTGTTTTGTAGATTTTTTTACCTACTGTTGAAATTACCATAATTATTATCCTTTACTTTTAGTTGTTTTATTTTTTTTCTTAGGAAAGCCAGCTTTCATATTGGCATAGGCTTTTTTAGAAATGGTACTGTTTTTTTTACTTCTAGATGTATTATTCTTTTTACGTTTGTTAATGTTTTCGTATAAACTCATATATTCTCCTTACCATTTTACTTTGTTAGCCCAATAAGCCGCACTCATTTTGCCTTTAGCAATATTTGCACCGTGTCTAGCTTTAAAGGAATCTGATCTTTTAGTTTTAGTTCTGTCGCCAGTAACACCTTGTTGACCAAAACGAATTGTCTTAACTTGGTCACCAGATTTTGCTACTACCACATGAGATTTAGTTTTATGGCTAGGTGTGCGTTTAGGTTTGTTGTAACCACTCACACCTGCACTTTTTAATCGAGAGTCTTTATCACTCATGATTAACCGAAGATGATTACGACTAAAGCAATTACCGCTATTGATAATGCAGCTCGTTTGTGCATCGGCATAGCCATAATTTTATCTTTTATCCAGTTGATTTTTTCCATTATCCTTGTCTCCTATTTTGATTGTTAACTAATGTCATTTGCACTTGTTGATCCGCTTGTCTTAATTTAATCTTGCTATCAATCATCTTCTCTGCTTCACGCAAAGTAAGCTGTGCTTTTAATCTTTGACTTTCATTTTGTTGTTTCATTTGCTCTAACTGTAAATCACCTTGATTTTCCATTTCTTGCTCTTGTAGATTTGATTGGGCTGCTATCTGAGCAATCTCAACTTTGTTCTGCATTTCTGCTTGTTTGTCATTTAATGCTTTTTCCATTTGAGCAATTTGATCTTGCAATTGTTTCATTTGCGGATCATCATCACCAAAGTTAAAGAATCGCATTCCGTCTTTGTAACCAAGTTTGCCAAATATTTCGGTAATAATTTCTTTTACATTAAGTGCTTGAGCAACAGATGGACCAACTAGTTGTGAAACTGTTTGAGCGCCCATAGTAAATTTTTGTAATTGCTCCATTGGATTAGTTGAGCCAATACCAACATTAACATTAAGAGATAATTTTTGTTTTAAGATCTCGTCAGTCATTTCATCAGTACCGTAAGTCTTATACATATCGATATCTTGAGCAGCTAACTGCATAATTACTTGATCAGTTTCATAGCTTTGCTCTAGCTGAACTAGTTGACGCATTGTCGGCTCAACCCAAGTTTCAGCAAAAATTCTTAAATCGTATTCACCAATTGCTGATGCAGCTCCACTTATAAGTTGCATTCCACCAACAGTTTCATTTAATGATTTGTTAGATTGCACTGAACTTGTAGAAAAGTTTCCAGCAAGTTCATCAAAGTCTAAGTTTAATCTATCTTGTTCAATGTAACTTGATTGCGTAACATCAGGCGCTCTATTAATAACAACATCCGTAGCAGGATCTTCCATTAATACAACTCCACCAGGTGTACTGCGAACCAGCGCGTTAAGATCAATATTCCTCCCTTGGCGGGCAAACATTCTTCCATTTAGTGCTAGTTTTATATTGTCAAGTCTCTGATTCGCAATATCGTTGGTTTCCTTCTGAATTTCAGAAGTTAACGAAACTTTTGATTGAGGGTAAATTTTATGTGCTTCAAGAACAGTGTAACCCATTGTAAATGGTCTAACCCCATGTAGATACACTTCTTCAATTAGTCTTGGTGAAGTTAAAAGTTGTTTGGTTGAGAGTGAATAAAAATGATAATCTTTACCATCTTTTTTTACAAAGTTTTCATGTACCCAAATAATTTCATAATCACTAACAGATTTATTTG
>JGI24005J15628_10000324_pt1 | contig 28281 bp, 21 predicted proteins | sample LinPmetageLP40_FD_15628 | JGI IMG/M metagenome (IMG submission 15628)
GCTGATATTGAAAGTGTATCTGTATTAAGAACTACATTACCTGTTCCGTTAGGAGCTATTATAACATTTCCGTTTGAATCTGTCGAGGATACTGTATTACCGTCTAATTTTAAATTGTCAACTCTTAAATCTGTAACTACTGAGTTAGTACCGATTGTGACTGCATCTATGGCACCTGAATCAATATTAACATTTGTAGTAGCTTGTGAATTCATGTTAACAGCACCAGAGAATGTTGTTACTCCTGCTACTGTAAATGCTCCAGCTACTGCTGTTGTTGAACTAGCTACTGTTGCATGTGGTGTTAATGTAACTTGAGCTACATTTGAACCTGATATATCACTACCAATAGTTAATGTGTTAGATGTGTTAGCTGTAAATGTCCAATCATCTCCGTTATCATCACCATCGTCTGCTGACATTACTAATAAAGCAGCTGCTGCTTCTCCAGCATATATTCCTACTGTTGCTGTTTCTGATGCTGCTGATTCAATTAATAAACTATCTGAACCGATTGAAACATTACCTGTACCATTTGGAGATATAGTAATATCACCGTTAGAGTTTGTAGAGGTAATAGCATTACCATCAAATCTTAGATTATCTACATTTAATTGATTTGTTACATTAACTACTGTACCCGAAGCAAAGTCTGCTGAGTTAGCATCGAATGTAGCCATCGCTGTACCACCAGCTGCGAATGTTAAGACATCTTCGTCTTCTCCCGCTGCTGATTCTGCTGTAATCTTTGTGTCTTGGTCAACATCAATAACTCCACCCAATGTTCCCCATGATGATGCTGCGTATCCTTCGAAAGCTGCTATCTGAGAGTTATATCTAATTTGTCCTGAAACTGGTGACGAAGCTCTTTGAGAAGTATTACCTACTGGTAATCTAAATCCGTCATTCTTATTAATAACAACAAGACCTGTNCCATTAGGAGTAAGTGTTAAGTTGCCGTTTGAGTTTGTTGTAGCTACATCATTACCATCAATAGTAACATTATCTACGAGTAATTCGTTTAATTTTTTATTTGCGTCAACTAGTAAAGCACTAGAAGCTGTTGTTGTACCTGCTGTATGATCTAGTAAATCTGTAAAGTACTTACCACCGATCGTATGAATAAGAGCTGCGTTTGAACTATTAACTGCTTCTATATATAACTTACCACCGACACCATCATTACTAGCATCGTATGCATAAGCCATTTCACCTATAACTAGATCACTAGTTCCGGGTGCAGTAGTTCCTGAATTTCTTTTTATCTGAATAATTGTTGACATTTATTTTACCCTTTATGATCCATAAAAACCACCATCAATACCTGATGAGGCCTCAAATTTTTGTGTTGATGCATCAAATACGATTGTGTCACCATCACTAGCAGTAACTGTTGTCGTATCTACATTTTTCAAATCATTCAACTCAAAATTTTCTGCAGCAACCTGACCGATAGCTACTTGTTTAACTTTATTTGTTGTTACTGGATTAACTTTTACTGTAATATTTGCCATTATTATCTACTTACGCTTGGTGTTACTGTTGCTTGTCCTTCCAATATTCTTGTTTTATCTCCAGAAGAATCTGTAATCAAAATATCATACACATATCTTCCACTTTCTAANGCTGCAGTTACTGAATCAGTTAAAGTCAATGTTATTTGACCTGTAGCTGCTGTCAAAACTGTTGCAAATGTAGCTGATACAGTACTAGAACCAAAGGTTTTTCGTATCTGACCGACTGCACTATATCCAGTTAGACTGAGAATTTCTCCATTAGAATCAGTTAAACTGACTGTTGTTGAGAAATCTGCTCCCTGATCAATGTATAAGTTTGATACTGCTGCCATGTCTCTTATCTACTATTTATATCTTAGACGATTTTAACTCGTCTAATTCTGTTTTTAATTCTTTTATCGATTCAATTAGTAATCCAACTATCTTTTCATACTTGACAGCCAAGTAACCGTCTTCTCTTTCTTCTATAAGTTCTGGTAATACTTTCTGTACATCTTGAGCAATAATTCCTGTGTCATGGCCTTCGTAAACATCTTGTTTATCATTCCAATCAAACATAACACCTCTTAATTGATTTACTTTATGTAAAGCTTCTGGAATAAGTTCGATATTATCTTTCAGTCTTTCATCTGAGCTGTAGAACGCTACGACATCATTAGTCGCTCTAATAAGTCCAGTAGTACCACTACCTGCTGTACCAACACCCAAACTATTAACTTGAGCGTTATCACTTGAAGATAAACCAGAACCTGAAGGTCCTGTCGATCCTGCAGGTCCTGTCGATCCTGCAGGTCCTGTTGGTCCTGTTGGTCCGTCTGGTCCTGTTGGTCCAGCATCGCCGTTACTTCCATTACTTCCCGAAGGTCCTGTTGGTCCTGTCGGTCCAGTAGGTCCTGTTGGTCCTGTCGGTCCTGATTGAGCTGCTACAAAAGTAAAAGTACCATCTCCATCTGATTTTAATACTTGACCGTCTGTACCATTACCATTAGATATATCCATTTTAGCTGCAGTTACAGCATCATCAGCAATATGAGCTGTATCAATACTACCATCTACATAATGAACACTATCTACAGACTCAGCTTTTAATTCACTACCACTAACAGAATTATCAGCTATTTTAGCTTCTGTAACTGCATCATTAGCTATTTTAGCTTCTGTAACCGCGTTGCCTGCTATATGAGCAGTGTCAATACTTCCGTCTACATATTGGTCTGAGTCAACACTATTTGCTGCCATCTTGGCAACTGTAATCTGACCATTTGCAATATGTGATGTATCAATACTTCCGTCAACAAGTTCAGCTGAATCGACTGTATTATCATCTAGTGTAGCACTTAAAGTTACGACACCTGAACCGTTGAACGCTACTGCTGAAGCTGTAACATCACCTGTTATTGAAAAGTTTCTATTTGTTGCTAGTGTCGTAGCTGTTGAAGCGTTACCTGTTAACGCACCAGCGAATATTGTTGAAGTTAGTGTACCTGAACTAGGATTATAAGTAAATCCTGTATCTGATTCTAAACCTTGTGTACCTGTTGCTCCGTCTACGAATACAGGAAATACTGTTTCATTAGCTGAGTTATTAGCTGCTATTGTAATATCTGGAGCTGTAGCTGATACTGTTCCGAACGAGAAGTTACCACTACCGTCTGTCTTTAAAAATTGACCAGAAGAACCATCAGCGGTTGGCATAGTAAATGTTAAATTAGAACTTACCGTTGCTGGTGATTTAAGAGCTACATAGTTTGAGTTATCATTATCAAATAATCTTAATTCGTTTCTAGTACTACTAATTGATCTAATAGATATATCTCCGACTGCATGAGTATCACCTGCTAATTGAATTGTATTTGCAATATCTAATGATGTAGTAATTGATGAATCACCATTAATTACAATACCACCAGTATTTTTATTATGTAAGACACCTCCATTTAGTACAAATTGTCCTATACTCGATGCTGCAGCTGCTCCTACATTTTCATACGAACCAGTGAACGCTGTGATACGAATAACATCTGTGTTACTAGCTGAACTTCCTAGTACTACAGATGTACCATTCGATGCTGTATAATCACTACCACTTCTAAGTAATGCTCCATTTTTAAATACTAATACTTTACCTGCAGAGTATGCTAGAGTAATACCAGCATTATCAGCACCTGAGAAAACTGTATTACTTGTTGCACCATCAGAACCATCAAAATCAAAATCTTGAAAGTAGAAGTATTGATCCATTAAATAATTAATAGAGTTAACTAAACTACTCTTATCACCTGTTGTTAGATTACCTAAAGATCCAACATCATTAGCTAGATCGTTGTAACTCTGTCTCCAGTTCTCAAAAGTTGAACTTGTGTCTACTGTTCTTGTCATGTTAATTTCTCGTTAATCTTAAATAAAATATCTTTTATCTCATTTACTTCTTCTTTAAGTGTATTTATCTCACTATCTTGAGTCTTTATTCTTTCTTTAATCATCTTAGCTCTACTGAATGCAGTATTGTCTATGTTAATAATCGCAAATGATTCTTCATCTCTATACAAATTTTGACTACCTTCTACCTTAATATGTTTCATTAGGTACTCAACGCTATAGTTCTAAAGTTTTCAAGTAAAGGAATATTAGCACTATTGTCTGTCTTTAAAACTATTTTAATAGCAAAAGTATTAAAGTCTTCTAGTGCTTCAATCTCATATAAATATTCTTTAAAGTCTGATGCATCAGCTGGTACATTGTTTTTAATCGTTGCTTCTGACCAACCAACATCTACAAATTGAATGTTTGTGTCTGGTCCTAATACTTTATAGTAAATTTCTATTTTTGATTCATCACCGGTTGATCCTGTAGCTCTATAACCATCAAACATAATATGAAGAGCATTTGCAGGATTTGCTAGTGTAACTTTCTTAGAAATATATACAGCTGCGTTTGAATCTCCTCGAGCTTCAGTTGAAGGTACGAAGGCATTTAATATTTCACCTGACCCCGCAAAGTTTGCTGCAGCTGCTACTGAAACATCTGTAATAGCGTCAACATTATTAATTCTATTTTGAATACCGATTATACCTAATGAATCTACATCTAAAACAGGTGAAACATTATCTTGAGTTGAAGATAGTGATGCTGTTAATTCAAAACTTTTATTACCACCCATCTCATTAGTCTCATTAATACTTGATGCAATAATTTTTGAATTTAATAGAGTATTATTATCGTTTAATGTAATTGTATTTGAAATACTATCTTTAGTAAACGAAGAAGTTGGAGAAGATAAAACTACTGGTTGAGTAGCAGATGTTCCCAAGAAACTTGTTGTAATAGTTGTATTAGGTAATTCAATACTAGGAATCGTTGTGTGTAATGTATCAAAATAAACATTACCTGTTGCAGTAACATTTGAACCGCCACCAACTGTACTTTCAAAAGCTGTTTGAATATTTAATCCAGTATTTGTCGTACCAGAAACTCTTGCTGCCCAAACTGAATTAGGGATTGTAATTAGATAAGAATCCATGTCTGCTAATATCTTTGCAGTTCCGTTTGTTGTTTCAGCTACAGATGTTCCTGCAGTATGAGTTCTATTGATATATCCAATTGGTATACCACCTAGAGTTTCACTAACTTCTGCTATATCAAAAGTATATGTATCTGAATTTTTTGTGAATACAACATCATCACCTACAGCGTAACCTTGACCAGGATTTGTAATAACTGCTGTTACTGAATCATCACCTAATGTAGTAAGTGTTACTATTAAACCTGTTCCACTACCTGTTGTTGATGTTTGTGCTAGAGTTGCTGCATTGTCTGTTGAATCTGAACCATCTCCTGACTCTACTGTATCATCTGTAAATCTTACTGCTGAACCTGATCTGTCTCCTACTACTCCAGAGATAGTAATATTTGATTTCTTTTCATCATAGTTCCCGTGTGAATAGTGATGAACTCTGAAACATTTAGTACCACTAATAGTTTCGATAGGATTGACCTGTAAATTTTCTGTCCCGTAATTACCATTTTCAAACACAACATTAGCTGATGTACCTGTAGTAAATTTACATCTATTGATAGTCATTTTTAAATCTTTTAATTGATCAGTTGTCCAGGTAGAGTTATTTTGAGATTTAAATAAAGAACCAGCGTANGGNTGTTGATCGATAAAGTCATTCGTTGCTATATCTTTTTGTCCCATTTCTGAAACCCAACAAGTATAAACATTAGAGTTTGTCATAACGACTGCACAATATTCTCTACCTGATTCTAAATATACAGGTGAAGGGAATGAAAACTTAGTTGCAACAGAAGCGTCTGCTGAAATATTAACATCTGCTGGAGATAAAGATTTTTCTCCAAACGGAACAATTTTTTGAGTTGGGAACCCATTTTCCATGTGTCTAATTTGTATAGATACCGGTAATGATGTATCTTTTTTACCGAAGTATACTTCTATTGACGGTACAAATATACCACCTTTTCTATCAACTAAGAATGATTGAGCTAGAGGGTCAGTCCACCTAACTTGTTGTCTTGTTTCTGCTACTTCATCAACAACTACTCTACCATTTCTAGTAGAAGTAATTTCTTCTTGTATTACTCTGATTTCACCATTAGCAGCGTACTGTGCTTGTCCTTCAGAAGTTGTTGATGCACCTGTAGAACTACTTGTTACTTTTAATGTTTTAGTTCCTGTTGAAAAGTTTAATTCGTCTGTGTTCGGTATTGAAAAAGTAGCTACTATCACACCTAAATTATCTGATCTTAAAGCTGTTCCTTTAGTTGTTGCTCCACCCATNCCGTATACTGAAGAACTTGGAGTCATGTATGCGTTGACATCTATTCCGTCAAAGAAAACAAAGTATGGTGTGTTAGGTTTAAAATTAGTACCAGATACAGTAATATCTCTAGCTCTCATTGACTGAACTATGTTTGTTGATACAATTCTATCCGCTCTCGTTTCGGCAAATTCTTCTACTACAGATGTAGTCACACCAGAACGAATTTGTCGTCCTGTGTTAAGTACATTTAAGTTAAAATCAATACCTAAGCCAAAAAATCCATTCATAGTCTACCTCTGTTCCACTCGTCTAGTTGCTGTTGTGTTTGATCCAGGAGCTGCTGCTCTAGGAGTTGATCCTGGAGTAGGTGAAGTTACAGTTCTATTTGTAGGTTCTCTAACTGTTGTTACAGGTTCACCTAACCAATCAGACTGCCAATTATTCCATACTGTACCTAATGAATTTCGTACACCAGATAAAACTGTGTCGTAATCTCCTTCAACTAGTCTTCTAACTGCTGGTAACCTTTCTGTTTCGAACCACAAGTCTCTGGAAGGACTTAAGTCAACTGTACCATTAAATAATACAACATCATATGGATTAACAAATTCTGTTGAAGATGCTTTATCTATTGTTACATAGGGTTCTTCAGTAAATGGTAATGTAATCATATCACCAGTTTTAACATAGCCAGATGAAGCACCTGTATTCAATGATAAATCTACAAATTTAGAATTGTGTTGAGGTCTTAATGTACCGGTTGTTCTGTCAACTGATATTTTATAATCTATATGATTCACATCTCCTGTTTTATGACCCCTAAAATTATCTGTCATAAATCCTGATTTAAATCTATCTAATCCGTCAGCATCTTGTATTTGTGTTAAACTTGTTTGTTGTTCTAATGCATTTAAAGATGTTACTCTTTCTAAATTCTTAACACGACCTTGTATTCTACCAATGTCTTTCATTGTAAATCGTTTATGATCTTCAGACACAACAGCAATTCTTTGTAAATCTGCTGTGTAAGCTGGTAAATAAGTTGTGTGTAATAAGATCGAATTACTTGGAGTTGTTGGAGCTGCCGGTTCGTCTGCTGGTTGTCCTTCTGAAACAATAAAGTCTCCGTCTGAACTCAATGATATTTTATCAATTCTAGGTAGAAAGTGTTTCATTGCAGTTGTAGTTAATGATTGACCACTCTTAGGTAAATCAAAAGTTACTGCTCTCGAACTTGTAAATTCTTCAGTAGCTTGTAATAGTGGTTGAGCAGTCACACTAGATATATCTGTTGCTGATGTCGGATCTAAAGCTGCAGATACATCAACCAATGAATGTGCGTATGATCTAAAATCAACAGCATCTGATAATTCTATTTGTCCGTCTGGTTCTAATCCATTAGGATCTGTAATGTTTGGTATATAATTAGGTATATTTTCATATTCTAAATCAGAATATGAATCAACTGTAAAGAAGTTTCCTGAAGCTGCTGTAAAGTAATCAAAGATAACTAAAATTCTACCGGTTGGAATTGGTTTACCTGATTTTCTTTTAATAGAACCAAGACCATAATATCCATCTCTCTGACCATCGTCAACTAGATAACTATTTGTTATGTCTTTAGAATCTATCGTTATTGCACTACATACTCTACTGTTAGTAGAAGTATTAGTTGAAGTTTCGTTAGTTATAGTATCACTCGTTGTAAATTCTATAGACCCGATATAGTAAAAGAATATAGAAGTACCTGTGACTTGAATAATTTTTCCTACTGCTCCTGAAACAGAACCTGTAATTCTATCCCCAGGATTACCACCAAATCCACTAGCTACTGTTAACTTAGGAGGTAATGCATCTGTTGCATCATTTGATTCAAATACAGCTCTAACTGCGTATACATCTGGTACACCTAATGTTATTATTTCATCATTAATATTTGTACCATAAACTTCTGCAGAAGCTGAAGAACCTGATGCAGCTGACGCTGTTGTTGTAATTTTAATTCCTCTTGATCTTCTTAGAGTTTTAGCTGAATTATTATTAGCAACATCTTTAGTAGCAGCATAGATAACTTTTAATATCCCTGCATCATCACCATCTGCGTTTAACGGTGTACTATTATCAGAAGTAAATACAATACCACCACCTGAACTTAAATTAGGAACCATAAAGTTGGCTGGTGTACCACCTGCTCCAGCTATATCAAGTACGGAACCTTCATCATTATCTTCTGGGTTTGATTCTGTACCCTCTGCTTCCATGATAGCTACCATGTAGTCATTATCATCTTCAGCAACTAGAGTCTCATCACTCACACCTGAAATCGTACCACCAGCTCCTGATAATTGAAGTGTTGTTTGTTTTCTTATTACTACATTATTGGGTGTAATAGAAGAAACAAAGTTCTTCGGTGTAGGCATTACTGATACTGTTTTTTCTTGTTCTTGTAAGTGAGCTCTTTGTCTAAGCATTTTACCTGTAGATCCATTAGCTCCATTAGCAGCTAAGACTGCTGCTGTATCAGAAGTAACTGAAGCTATTATACCTTCCAATACACCTGTTGATGCTATTAATATATCACCTTCTTTTAATTCTTGAGTAAATTTTGTGTTTGTACCCACAACTGCTGTACCATTACTTACAGTTTTTATTATACCTGTCGGTACAAATTGATTATCTGTTGTAATTGTGTTCGCGGCAAAGACTGCTGAACCACTTGTTCTTGATGTTTGATAAACTTGTCTAACTCTATCAGAAGAAAATGCTCTGATAGCTGAAACGGCTTTTCCACCAGTAGTTTCATGTTCTAACCTAATTGTATCAGAAGTATTAAATGTACCTTCTATATCAGTTATAAAAACTGTAGTCGCAGCATGAGCTGAACTGACAGCAATTGTTGCTTTAGCACCGGAATCAGTACCTTTAATTCTTTGACCTGCTGTGTACGCATGACTTGTATTAGCAACTGTAAGTTTTGTGTACATACGAATATCAAATAAATGAATTCTAAATACAGACGCATCTGTGTGTTTACCACCAGATACTACTTTTGTTATATTATTAAAGTATCTTACTCTAGCTTGACCAATCTCTGTACCGTCCGCACCTTCTACATTAGCTTTGTGGGTGTCTCTTAGTGATACAGTACCGAAAGGTGTAATCCCTGATACACCAGTTCCAAATTCAGGTTGACCGAAAACACTATCTATGTTATAAAAGTTTCCAATCTCAAATGGTACAGCCAACGCTCCTGCATCTTGAATAGTTCTAGCTTTATTTAATGTTATGAGACTTTGTGATTGTTTGTCAACTTCAAATCCTTTTACATATCCTTTACCTGGAGATATTGTTGCAACTAATTTAGTTTTATCACCTGGTATAGATGTATTAGAAGATTTGTATACACCATTATTTAATGTATCATTATAATGTTCTCTTAGTTCTAAGTTGAATGGTTTAACAATATAGTCACCACTCTCATCTGAAGTTCTTCTAGCTAAAGTTCTTTCTAAAGTATTATAAGCTGTAATAGCTGTTTGTTTAGTTACAGTACCTTCTTCTACTCTTGATAACTCAATGAAATTATCAATGTCTTGAGTACCGGTAATTGTTTTATTAATTAATGTTAGAGCTATCTTTAAACGATTTGCACCAGGTGCGTTTTCGTTAGAAGTACCTGAAGCATTATCTAATAATGTTGAATCATCCGATGATGATTGTAAACTTTCTGTAATTTGTAATCCTATTCTGTAAGTAGGTGAGTTTGTATATTTGTCTAATAAAATTGTTTGTTCATCACATCTGACAAAGAAACCTCTTGTATAAAATATACCACCTCTTACTGTTGCGGCAGACCCGGTAGCTGTAGAAGAATCATGTCCTGCTACGGCACTAGGTAGAATAGTTTTGAATTCATTATTATTCGAAGCACTTGAATAAGCACCTGCAGCGTCTACAGTAACTTCATGAAGTTCTTCGTTGTCTAAGAATTTAGAATATGTTGTAGTAGATGAATCAGCATTAGCTTTAACATAAATAACATATAAAGTAAGTGGATCACCAGTAGTAGTAGCTGAAACTGAATTAATTACTTTTGCTACGACACCTGAAGTTTGACCTTGATAAAATTTTCCGACAGATGCTGTTCTATAAGTTTCTACAGTTGCAGTACCTGAACCTGGATTAGTTGCATTAACTTTAACAGCTTCATACAATGTATTTACTGTTACAGTACCACCCATGACAAGAGCTCCCTCATCAAATATATGATTACCAAATCTTTCAACTTGGTTTTGTAATATACTCTGTAGTTGAGTTAGTTCTCTTGCTTGTATCGCATTAGATGGACGAAACAGAATTTTGTGAAAATTCTTAGTTTCATCATAATCATCATAATAAGGCGATACATTTAAATCTGTATTTTGTGCCATTTATGTTCCCTTACATTTCTACTATAAGTTTTATATCTTCAATCTGATCTGATGCTCTAGAAACAGCTTGTCTATTTTCTAAATAGATGATGTCACCAGAATATCTTTGTACTTCTTCTGCTGTTAAAGCTGAGGAAGTTAATGTACCGTGATTTGTATTCGTTGCTGAGTATATAGTATTACCATTAGCAAAGTCTACAAAGTTATTTGATTCATTCGGATAAGGTAAGTAAGAAATAATTCTATTTGTTGTATCTACTGATACTACGATACCTACTGCTGTTCCAACTACTTCTGTAGATGCATTACGAATAATAGTATCTACTGTAGGAGCTGAGAATCCTGAAGAAACAAAAGTCATTTTTTTGTATGCTGTTCTTGTCGCTGCAGAACATAAAGTATTACCACCACTATCTGTAGGATTAACAACAACACCAATCTGTCTGAAATCGTTATCTGTTGGGAAGTCACCACTACCTTCTGAATACTCAAGTCTTGAATTAAGAATGATATAGTTACCACCAAGTTCTTCTATTGAATCTGCACCATGACCAGCTTTAGGTTGAATAATAAATTCAATATTAGCTGAAGCATTTGTTCCGTCTGCTGCTTGGTTAGCGTTATCAAATCCTGGGATATCTTCGTTTGCAATAAATGCTGTTGTGTATCCTGAACCGGCTGTGGTAATTGTTACTGTTGTAACACCACCTGAACCATTAGTAACTACTGTCGCAACACCATTTGAACCATCACCACGAATAGCGATACTTGCTGTTGTTGTAGATGCTGTATATCCAGATCCAGCTGCTTTGATTACTACTCTTTGAAGAGCTCCATCAACTGCTCCGTTTTCAACATCCCATTGTGCTGAACCATCATCAGTTGCTGCGTCACCTAATCTACCGTCTTGTGAACCTGTGTCTACTCCACCAGCTACTGCTAGTTTAGCACCAAGTGTTTTTACTGGTATGAAATCATTTGTAACGAATTTAATTACATCAGATGCTGATATAGAAAACATAAATTTCCATTGATATCCATCTGACTCTGTTGGTGTAGTTAGTGTTGTGTGATCAGGTTTTACAGTTGAAGCCGTATTACCATCATTATTTAAACACTTGTATACATTATAATCATCAGTTACTACATAGAATAATGAAGACCACAAAGTAGTTGCTCCACTATTAGCTGTGTTTGCTGATGAATAGTTGTGACGATACTCGTCATAAGTTGTTCCGGAAGTCCAGTCTCGTCTAACAATCGCATGTGAAATATCTGAAGTAGAAATCTTCTTCAACGCTACCATATTACGATAAGCATCGAACTCATCATTTGGACTGTCTACGGGAGTTGGCGGAGTTGAATCGTCTGTCCATGAATGTCCTCTACCGATAAATGAATATGCTACAGATGAACTCTGTGTTATATCTTCGATAAACTGTTTCGCGTTGTTTAGACGAAATTTTTCAGTTATTATTGCTGCCATTGTTGTTACCCTTTAAATTAATAATTGTTTGTTATAGTTATTTATATCAGTTAACCACTTTGAATTACAGCGGAATAAGTTAAACTTGTTCTTCTGCCTAATTCTTTTTCGATATTTGATACAAACTTGTTATCATATATAGTACTTATATCACTAATACGAATGCCTTCTGAAGGAGACTCTTGAAGACAATGTTCTCCTGTCTCTAATAGAAGATCATCTCCTGAACTGATACCACTACCACCGTTCAGTTGAATCTTATTCATCATACTGTAATTTTCAGTAAACATCATATCTGCTAAGTCACCAATAGTAGGTCCAGACTGTTCTGAATCTTTCTGACCGATCATTAAAGCATCTTCTTTAAGTAGTGGTAAACTATCTGTTTCATCAATTAGTCTATTACCACTCTCATCTATTATGTTGAAAGACCCAATTTGAGTTGTTTCTTCACTTACAAAATATTTAGTCTCATCATTTATAGTAGCATCTTCCCAAAGAAGTTCTTGACCGTCTTCTAATAAGACTATACCACCTTCAGTAAAATTTTCACCTAGTATATTACCATTATCTGGTTCAAATATAATAGGTTCTTGATTTTCTGTTACTATTCTTTCTGAAACAAAAGATGATGATTCAAATAATTTCTGTCCAGCTGGTCTATGACCGAAACTTACACCAACAAGTGATGTGGTATTAAAAGCTGAATCTATTCTTAATGCTGTACCTGTCAAGTTAGTAACTTTAGTATTAGTTCCAGCTGTTCTAGATGTTTGTGTGTTTAATATTCTTATTTGTTTTACACCAGCTGAGAATGTTCTACCTCTTTGTGTAACTGATTGTGTAAATAAAGGAGATGATATTATATTCACCTTTCTTTGTCTCATCTCTGAATCGTATGTTTCGTTCGGATCGTTTGCTGTAAGTTTTCTACCTCGACCTTGGAATCCTGATAAGTAGTCACCATGAGCGTATGCATCACCACCACCTTCTACACCATTACTTATTTTCTGATTAGCTGATGTAATTGTTGTATCTGCTGTGATTGTACTCGGCTCTTCTTTAGTTACAAAGACTTCTGGTATATGATGTAGTTCTATACTTGTTGCTGTAAAGTAAGTGGTACTCTGAGCTGTATTTTTAATTATCTCGTCACCTAGGAACTGTGAGCCCGCTTGACCGTAATCTTTTGCCTGTCTATGAAGAATAATAAACTTGTTGGTCGTATCATGTTCTATTACAATCCCTAATGAATTAGAAGTTGTACCACGAACTTTTGTACCGACAGCTAATGTATTATTTAATGTTGAATATGATATTTTATGTTGATTATAATGAGGACTAATATCTAATTCTTTAGTTACTTTGTGTCCTTTTGCAGTAACTTCAGCTGTTAATTGTCTTTTAAAGAAATCTCTATCAGTTTCTTCAACTGTATCTGTCCCAATAACATAAGGTTGACCTGATGATTGATCTTTAACTGTACTAGCATTTATAGATAAGAATCTTTCTGTTGTTAGTACACCTTCTTCTGTTTCTAATTGTATTCTACCTTCGAATGAACTAAACACACTATCTTCACCTGAATATGTTCCGTCTTCTAATTGAATATCTGCTGTATCTATTTTAGATCCAATAATCAATGTCGGTATGAATGATCTTGCTGTATTGGTACCGTCAAAGTTTACATTGTAGATTTGAGCTGATCCGTCAACTTGATTTCTAACTGATACTTCACCAAAGAATATTGTCCCTGCTGGTGATAATAATGATTTAATTAAACTTCGATAATCATTGATACTCTTACCAACTTTAATTTTGTATGAAAAATCTTGATAGATTTTACTATCATGAATTCTCATTGAATCAACTGAAGGAAATCCGCGATCATCTAAATAGTTTCCGTCTAATTTTGACTCACCTGTAACTGTACCTCGAGCTGTACAAGGATTTGTTTTTCCTATATAGAAATTTTTATTATCACTTGTAGTTACATAATCTCCGTCATTAAATACACCTTTAATATCTTTTATAGTTAGATGATTCAAATCACCATTCATTGTTCTTATTGTTCCAGTAGCACCTGTAAGTGCCGCTGTGACTGTCGTATTCGGCAGGAGAGACGCGGAAACATCTTTGATGATACAATGTTGTACATAGTTCCCAATACCACCATCGTTAAAGTCATGACCCGGATCTTGAATTTTTAATTTTTTAATTGAACCGATATTATCACTAAATGCCCAAAGTTTAGCTCCAGAACCTGCTGTGACATTTGTCTGTGTTAATGTAAATACTGTACCAGATGTACCACCAGTTATTGTACCTGTAGGAACTCCAGCTGCATCAGTTGATCTCTTATAAGCTAATACTCTTTTCTTAACTGTATCATGACTTACTACGATTAAAGACTTACTGTTTGATGAAGATATGACTTCACCTACTGAAAAATTTGTACCTGTAGTTAATTCGTCATAGTACAAATAACCTCCCATGAATACTTTAGGTAAAGTCTTGTATTCTGATCCTTCATGTGAGATACTAATTTTTTTAATACCACCATCAGCTTCATTAGCTATAATATCTAATTGTTCAACGAGTTCACCATATTCTAATTTTTGATTTCTTAACGAATCTTCTAATAATATTCCTCTATTGTCTAATATTATTTCTACAGCTGCATTGTTAGCTGGTGCTGAAGCAAATATAATTTTAGTACCTGATTGATCTGTAGTAAACCCTGTGGTTCTTGCTATCTCTGAACCTGCTACAAATACTTGAACTTTTCTAGGATCAAAACCTAATGTAATACCAGCGTTATCAAAACCAGAAAATTCTGTCCTAGAACCATTACCAGTAAACTCATGTACACCAGGTTCAGTAGCTGTTTCTAATTCTATGTTTCCATCTGTGACATCTATGAATGCTTCTGCACCAGTTCCTTCTGTACCCGTATTAACAAATACAACTTGATCATTTACTGAATAACCTGATCCCAAGTCATCTATAACTATTTCTGTTACACCACCTCGACCAATAGAACCAATAACATTAATTGATTGTGTAGCAGTCCCACCTTTTGGAGAGTTGTAATTAAAAGTATCTGATTCAGTAAATAAAGATCCGGCTGATACCATTTCAGTATACACACCACCAGACATTGTTATTGAATCAGGACCACCTGAGTAATGAGGATATAAATCTGTATTTTCATCAAGAACTGCACCACCGTCTTCTGTTAGTAACATACCAATACCAGAGCCTGATTCTAAACCTACTGGTCTAGCTTGATAATACTGACCACCTAAGGCATGTTCAAATATTAATTCATCTCCGTCTTCCATTAAAATTTGATCGCCGAGACTATCTACAATGTAGACTGATTCTGCTGATTCTATTCTGATAACATCTTCAGTATCACCTGCAGACCCATCTTCGATACCTACATAAATACTACTTTCTGTTGTAGAAATATCTTCTATAATACCACGAACTGTCGCAGCTGCATCTAATCTCAAACCATCTCTATCTGATAATACTACTGAATCACCTGTTTCAAATTTACCGACATGAGGTAATATTAATTCTAATTCATACGCATCATTTGAATCGTTTGTACCACTAATTCCGGATGCATCATTGATATATGCTGAGGCAATAACTGTACTGCCTGAAAATTTCTTAATTTGACCTCGTTTATACGCTGTTAAATCTTTTGTACTAAACAGTCTCATGACTGTTGGTTCTGAATATTCTGATTCAGAAGGTTTAATTACATTATCACCAGGAAAAGCTACTTCAGCTTCTAACCCATATAATATTCTGAATAAAAATTCGTATGATTCTTTTGATCCTTTCGAAAGATATAATTCATGTACATGCTTTTGTAGTAATCTTTTATTAGCTAAAACATCTCTGTCAATAAAAGGCATGAAGTCTCGTCTAAAGTATTCTAGAAAGTCTCCAGATGTTTTGTCTACATCAGCATATGATAATAAGTTGTTTGCAGCGTGTAATGGACTCGCTGTAAACGATGCTACTTTAGCAGTCATTCCAGAACTTTTACCTGTTATAGTTTCATTTATATCAAATTGTGTTTCTGAAAATTGTTCAATATAAAGGTTTGAACTATTACCTATAACATCAATTCTTCCTATGGCTCCTGTAGTAGAACCTACTACGAATTCATCTTTCTCAAAAGATGTCTTTTGAACACCACCAGAATCGATATCTATTTCATAATTAAATTTAGCAGAGGTTACAGAAGACGGAGCGTAAGTACCAGCTTCTTGTAAAAGATTACCTCTTTCACTCGAAGCATTGTAGGCCTCTCCCGCTGTTGTTCCATCTTCTAAACCAATGTAATCAATATCTGCTGCATCTTTATAGACAAGTTGACCTTTCTCTAAAAACTCAAAGTAAGCTTTTATAAATGAGACAAACCGAGGTCCGTCTTTCTGATAATACTCAGGAAGAAGTTCCTCGACTTGATCGGCTATTCTGTCATGAAAAATAGGCATAATATATTATTTACGCTATTGCGACACCTTGTTGTGCTAAACAAACCCATGTAGAGCCGTTGTAGTACAATATAGCTGCATCACCAACTGCATCAAAAGTCAATGTTGATCCGTTAGCAAATGCTGCCGGTGTGACTACTGTTGTTTGACCAGATGAAGTCTCTACTTTAGTGTAAAGAATTTTAATCTGTCCTGATGTTCCTGCTGCTAAAGTAACTGCGTTGTTACCTGAGTTATCACCATCAGTAGTAAACGCCGTAACTGCAGAAGTAACATCTGCTGCACCAGCACCTGTTAAAGCTTGTTCTGCTTGAGCAAAAGCCAAGAATGTTGGTATGTAGTTAAGTAAATTAGCTACAGTCAATTTCTTGTTTACTGGAGTTCCAGAAGGATCGTCAATTACATGCAACAAGTCTTCACCTGCTACGCTTGTGCTTAAATCGGTAAGCGCCGTTATTTTTTTATCTGCCATTTTTAGTTTCTCCTATTATTAGCATTATTTGAACCCCGAAATTGGGGAATTTTACTTCATGCATATACATGAATCATTATGAGGAGTAACTAGATGAGGTCGTATAACCCACTCCAGCACTCGTTTCACCACTCGCTACTGTATCCGATACACCTGTAACAGATATTTCAGAAGCGGTAATATCCAACAACTGATTCCTAGTTGACACTACATCATTTGAACTAGGAATAATTGTGAAATCTATAGATGAGTCTGTATTAGAAGTAGAACTATATGTCTCTGAATTAATACTGACTACACCAGTTGAATATATTATAGTACCCGCTGTGTTATCAGCGTATACTCTTGTTGATCCGTCTAGATAATATTTTCTTATATTACCATTACCGTCATCATCATAAAAATAATTATTAGCATCACCAGAAATAAAGAATCCTGTTGATGTGAATACTCCTCCACCAGACATATTGTGTCCTGCGTGTGGGTTGTATAAAGCATTACCAAAGTCTAATTTAATTGATGATTTTGTACCATCAGTTATAGCTACATAATTTTTTCTTAGTTTAACATTAGTAATGTTTGATAATAATGAAATTTCAGTATTATCTATTTGAGCTGTTAATTGTGAATGTCTAAACAATGTATCAAATCCTGAGAGTTGATTATCATCATAAGATATAATTGATGCCATCACTAATGTTTCTAAAGCTGATAAAGTTTGTGATGTCTTTGTGGGATCATATTTGAAATTACAATCTACAAGAATCTGTAGTATTTCAGCATCAACAATTTCAGGTCTTACTGTTAATATACTTAACTTAGAAAGATCAGTTTTTAGAATTGATTTTTCAGCTGATGTTAAATTGTTTGAATACTGAGAAGGTTTGAGTGCAACAAATACTTTACCGTATTGGACAGGATCATTATCTTCACCACCCCATACAGCAATTGAATCTGCACCAGGATATAATTCTTGTAACTTTGCTTTATAATCTTGTACTGTTACTAATCTATTTTGTGAAGTGTAAAATTTAGAAGCAGAAAATTTAATTTGATCTGTTGTTTCGATATCTTTACCACCTGAAGCACTAACTGTATTAGTAAATGACACATCTGAATTACCACCAATCGAAGTGGCCATACCAAATACCGATGCTCCGTTTGCGTGGTTGTTATCTGTAACTAGATATGATATACTAATTTGATCTCCGTCTTTAGGGGATGCACCTATTATTCCATCTCCAAAATAAACTTCAAATAATCCTTCATCATTTTCTTGAAGATAGTAAACTTGTGAATTAGAATTAATACCGGTTAAATCACCGGCTTTCGCCCAAGTAGAAACTGTATTGTTTGATGTTATACTAATATTAATTGTTGTTGTATCTATATTAGAATTTAATAATGAAAATCTTTGATTAGAAACTTGATTATCGTATCTATAAATATCAGAAGTTAAACTACCTTGGTAAACATCTAAATTATTAAAAGTGAATGTTGCTCCGACAGGAGTAATTGTTTTATTGTCTAAAGAAATAAATGTATAAGAAGTACCGTCAAATACTGTTGTAAATTCATGACCTCTGTTAATTGTTAATGACGAAGGTGTTTGTCCTCCTATTGTAGGAGATTTAACTGTCAAATCAAAAGATGCTTTAGCTGCAGTTCTTGATGACGGTGTGTATCCTAATTCTTTTGCTCTTGATACAACATTCTTTCTAATCTGTGCTGTGTCTAAGAACATCTCTGAAGCAACCATGTTCGCGTTGAACGCTGAAGTATGAGCTGAATAAGCTAACAGATCAATAAGAGTTGCTAGATTAGATCCTTCAAAATTATAATCTTTTAATTCTGTTTGTCCTTTAAGATATTCTTTTAAACTTGATGATACATCATCAAAATCTAAATCTGTTATATTAATATTTGAACTGTTTATTGTTGCCATTATCGTACTCTCTGTAATGTTATATTTATTTCATGTGGTGCTGGATCGTTTTGTATAGTAAACATCATTGATACATCTAGACTATTACCTTCTAAAAAAGACACCACACTAGAAATCTTAGCTCTCGGTTCAAATTTGTTTATAACTGATTTAATATCGTCTTCTAATATATCAGAATCAGTTGTAGACAATTCAAATAACATACCTCTCAAGTCAACACCTAAACTAGGTTTGAATGGTCTTTCATATAAGTTAGTAGATAATAAATTTCTTACTGATCTTTTAATTGAATTGATATCATACTTTAATGTTACATCACCACTTTCAGGATGCAAAGTCATATTAACATCAATGTCACTAAACCATCTACGAGCTACTCTTGAACTTTGATTCTTACTATTAAACTGTGCCATATAGTTATTTATGTCGGAAGTACAGATGTATTTGCTGTACTAATTGTTATATCTTTTGAAAAACTTAAATCGATTGTCTTAGGTATTCCTATGAGATTACAAAAATCACAAAATGTAAATGTTATCCATTGTACAATACCACCCAACCCAATTGCTTCGAAGAATGCTGTTACTTTTTCCATCCATTTTATAAGTAAGTATCTAGGCCAATTAACAGCAAAATCTCTAGCACCTTCTATTAGTCTTTCTATTTGTCTTTCAGCTGATACTATAGATTCACTAATCTCACCACCTATCAATGATACTAAATCAAACCCAGCTAACTGAATAGCTTTCAGTTCTTCTATCAAATCATTATATGTAGCTTTACCTTGTTCTACTTTCTTTTTCCATGCATCGATAATAGTTTGTAATATTGATTCTACATTTAGATCGGCTAGGGGAAGAGGAATATTAGGTAGACCTAATGCATCCCATATATCTTTAAATAGTTTAATCAAAGCTTGAAACGCGTCTGTTAATAATCCTGTCATACCTCCATTAATCTTACTACGAATGTATGACCAGATTGTTTCTGCTTTTAGTTCAGGAGATTCTAACCCATAGTCACCACCGAATAGTCTATATGCTTCCGGTAACAAAGACCAAAACTTGTCTACTTCTTGAACTATTTGATTTTTGATATTAGCTATTTCTTCAGGTGTAAATATTTTTAATATATCAATCGATATACCTAAAACATTAATTACAAAATTTATAGGAGTCAATTTACCGATTAACTCTAAGAACTTTTGTTGAACATACATAGGGTAATCTTGAACCAATCTAGTTATCATTATCTCCCATTCTATTTCAGGTATCGACAATCCTTTAAAATTAGGATCATAGATTGATAATAGTTCTCGGACTGCATCTAGAATATCTTGAATTTGTTTACCAGCTTCTGCTTGTCCAGATGCTATAAGTTGAGAAGGTAGATTCGCTAACTGACTAAACATATTAACTAAATCTGCTTTAGTTGGTAGTATAACTTCTGGACAACTAATTTGTGGTACAGTTATCGGAGCAACTTTAAATGTAGAAGAAATCATTATCCGTTTAATTTAATCTTTGGTGCTATCATTGAGATATTACCTCTAGATGTTATATTAGTTTCACCTCCAACTGATATGTCAGCGTCTCCTGTAATGTTGACTGTTACATCACCACTTATAGTAACTGTATCATCTCCTAGTACAACTGAGTACTTATCTTTAACGACTTTCTCTACATAACTTCCGTCTTTATCAATCTCTACTCTTGTACCTGTTCTGTGATATAAATGTATTCTTTCAAAGTCTGGTGTATCATCTAATTCTAATACATGACCTGATTCTGTTTCATGAACATGATTGAATGGATATTTGGGATTGATATGTCGTATAGGTGTTCCAGAGTCTAGACCAAGAATAAATGCACCAACAGTTCTAAGAGTACCTAAAAGACTACTAGAAGATTCTTGTTTACCTTCACCGTTAACTAAGTTAATTACAGGATATGTTTTGTCATCATAGTTTCTAGCTAAGACATTGACACTAGAAGATAAAAGATATTCTGTTTTTGGATATGACTCTCCAGATGTTTCACCCGATCTTCTTGGTGAGTTATCTAATCCTAGAGTAAGTCCATAATTTCTATTGATATGTTTTGGATTTGGTCCGTCAGGTTTGCCGTTATAATCAGAAGAAGAAGATAGACGAGGATCATTAAATCCTTCATCAGCTGATCTTTTAACTTCTGTAAATGTACGATTACCTTTTGAGTCTATCGTTTCATCTATTCTATGATAGTCAACTCCAACTCCAGTAAACGAACCTATAACTACAGCATCTTGCATCTGTTCACTATCTCTGTAGAATCCCATAACAGAAGAACCTTCAACTAAACCATGATGTGAAGTTCCTAGGCCAGATAATGACGGTGTAGTAACCGGCATCAGAACTTGAGACCACGGGAGATCAGGTGTAGCTATTTTTTGTTTATCCCATGTGTGTGATCCATGAATTCTTACACGAACTCTATTCTGAAATAACGGATCATTCCTATCTTCAATTACACCAGTGAACCAAATAAATCCTGTTTTACCTTGTTGCATTATACACTTTCTCCATACTCTATTTCTGTTGTTTCAATATTATTGATAACTGAATCTTTAATACACTTAACATTTAAAGCACATGCATCAGGACTAAGAACCCATTGACAATGAGTTATTAAATGATTACCATTATAAAACTTTGGTTCTACCACATCTTCCCCAGCTCTTGTTGCAGGAATATCTAAATTAATTAGTTGACCTACTGATATATCTGTTCTTGTTGATAGTACTAAATCAACTGTATAGTAATCTAGTAATTGACTTGTCGCTGCTCTGAATTGATGAGCACCTAAATGTATTTGATGATTAGCTTGATGAATATTATTAGCTTCATCATTAACAAACGAGGCATCACTAGTGACTATGTGCATCGCATCTTGATATGAACCAATACCTTTACCTTCTTTGGATCCCGAAATAGTTACATCTCCGATATCTGCAGCTTCTCCGATATGTAATGTCTCTGGTTGTGTTCTAACAAATGGATGTTGTTCTATGGCTTGTGATTGTCCACCATAAAACTTTTCTAGAAAACTATATGACTTTTCTGTAAAGAATTGATATGTATTATTTATAGTAGTTTGTTTTGAACCAAATAAACCTTTGACTGTAGCTTCTAATATATTAGCATGAGAACTAATAGTGTATGCTAATATTCTTCTACTAACACCAATTATATTCTCTGTAGCATCTACTGGTGTATTTTTTACATCTTCACTCGCCAACGCTTGTGAATATATGAATGGTCTTTCACCAGCGTAGTTTACTCGCATCATACTAGCTATTGATTGAATTCTATACCCACCGTTAGCTGTTTGATACCAATAGAACGAATCTTGTAGTCCGGAAGACTCATCAACACCTTGAGCTTGAGAACATAACCAATTGATTGTATAGTTAACCGTCCAGTTTGGAATCACAACATGATAATTATCACCTTGAGATTTTTCTCTAACTTCAAAATGGGGTTCTAACTTTTTATTAATAGGACTGTTAATTATATCTAAATTATCTTCTGCTATCTGAGCTGCTATGTCTGTCATAGAGCCTCTGAATGCTTGACTTATTCTAGTTCTTCTTGATTCTACAAACTCATTGGCGGTAAAATATAATTGATATACTTGAGTTGTTTCATCTAGTCTTGTTACATTATCAATCTTATAAATTCTAAAAACCTGATCAATTACATCTTCATCTTCACTTTCATCATTGATTCCCATAGGTTGTTTAAATCTCAATCGTAATGATTCTTGACCAAAGAGTTTAGCATTTTCTAATAAGTTAATTGAGTCGCCTATAATTAAATGACCCATTAAAAAATTTTGTCTAATTGATTCGTTTAATACACATTCAATCATAAGATCACGAATATCAAATCCCTCACCTTCATTATTTACTAATGTTAATATTTCTAACTCGTAACTATCTGGTTTAGAGTTATCTATTCCTATGGCCATAATTAATCTCTAACTAATCTATTAAATTCAGTTACCACCTTGTCAATGTATTTACTTTCTATAACTCGAATTAAGAATTTATCTTCATTCAAGTTTCTTTCATATTGTTCATTTGAAACTAATGTATTACCTGTTGCAACTGTAGTTAATAAACCTTTTGAATCTGTATAATGATGTGCGACATCTTTCTCTGTAGCTACCGAAGTAACTGTAAAACTTTTTTCTGAATCACTACCTANAACTGAACTATTTGTAAATGTACCTGTAACACTATTTAATACAATTCTATTATTCGTTGGATCAATTTTAGTAACAAACCCAAATGCTCCTGACGAAGCTTGTGTTACTTTTTCACCAAGTTGAAATTTACTTGAAATATTTGTTGAATGATTGAATGATATAATATCTGTTGATGTCGATGCACCTAAAACTGTACCTGAATATTTTCTACTAATAAATTTATGAAGTAGTTGACCTGACTTTGGCCAATCATTGAAGTCTTGTAAATTTTCATTGACTAAAAAGAATGTCCAATATAATGTTGAATCGCCATATAATTTTGAAGCAACTACATCAGGTCTTTCACCTTCGGTTACACGATAATAACTATAACCAGAAACGCCTTCTTGTAAATAACTCCAAGTAGATACTTTACGAAATAAATCTTTAGCTTGGAAAAGTTTTCCATCACTTTTGAAATCATATTGAATGTTCGGTATTTGTTTAAAAAATCCTTTGGCCATTATTCTTCCTCAGCAGCTGCTGCTTCTTCTGCCGCTTTTGCTGCTTGCGATATAACAAGAGCTCCATCATCTGTAGTAACTAAATCACTACCACCTTCTTGAGATTGTTCTCTCTGATCAGTACCGATATTAGTATACGCTGCAGACTTACTTTTAAATTTATCTCTAGTTAATGTTGATGTTTCAGTAAAGTTTATTGTTAGACCGACTGATGCTGGAGCTCCGTCAATCATTGTAGCAAAACTTTGACCATCAGCATAATTAACTTCAACACCGGTACATACAGATACTAAAGGATAATCTATGTTGTCTTTAAAGGGTCCTCTAAATCTAATTGCCCACTCATTAGGGAATGTGTATATTCTTTTATTTGCTCCAGTAGTTCCCGGTAGAGCTGATAACTTAAATGCGTATATAATTTCTTGAATTGATTTTGCATCAGTTTTATTTTTAGGTCTTAAATTAAAAGTGTATGAATAAGTTCTAAAGTTTACACCTTCAAATAGTTGAAACTTTAATGGGTTAATTGTTTTCCCAGCTGATTGTTTTAAAATATCACCACCCGGAACTCCGGCTTTTATTATCTCAAACAATTCATCACTAGCTGTACCTAAAGTTGATTCATTACCAAAACCACGGCCAATAATACCTTCAATGATTCCTTTCTCAGCTTCTTTATATGTTACTGATAGATTATCTGTTAGAGTATCGGGTACATAAAGAAATATATCATATATATTTTCACCAGTCTTTTCTGTAACATTTCTTTCTAAGGATCTGAAGTGAATGTAATTAGTTAGTTTCTGACCCGCGCCTTGTTCTTTTCTAAACTCTTGAGGGAATGACAAAGCAATTTTATTACTTGGTGTTTTTTCAGCTCTACCTCTACCCGGATCATTAAGAACTTTAGCTCGAGCTTCTCTATTTCTACCTTTCATATCTAGAACTTCTGAAGATATAGCTGGTATATTAGATGTACGAATACCGGTAAGACCTGTTAGTAGATCACCTAAACTATCTGCTATTCTTTGATCAAATTTGTTTCCAATACTAGATATTTTACCTTCTAGATCATTAGTAAGACTATTGATGTCTCCTTTAATAGATCCTACGAATCCTTTAATTGATCCTCTTGTTTTTTTAAATGCCATAATTGATGTTCTCTATTGTACTATATACTTATTAGTTATTTATGTCTTATAAAGGAAAGTTTCGTCCAAAGAATCCAAATAAGTATAAAGGTAACCCTAGTAACATTATTTATCGTTCTTTATTAGAGCGTAGATTCATGGTTTATCTAGATAATAATCCTTCTATACTAAAATGGCAATCAGAGGAAATCATAATACCGTATGTTTCACCGGTAGACAATCGTGTGCATAGGTATTTTCCTGATTTTTATATCAAATACAAGAATACGAACGGAATGATAATAGAAGAACTAATCGAAGTCAAACCCTTCAGTCAATGTTCTCCACCCAACCCTAAAAAGAAACTCACAAAAACAGGTAGAACTTCTAAAAGATATCTTAAAGAAGTACAAACTTACATAGTTAATGATGCTAAATGGAATCAAGCTATGAAATATTGTGAAGATCGTAGCTGGAAATGGAGAATTCTTACAGAAAAAGATATAAACATCTATTAAGTGACATAAATACTTAAGTAACTTTTAAGGATTATAGGACTATGGCAGGGAGATTATTTGACAAACTAGAACAAGAAGCGTTCAGAAGTGGTGTAGCCGCTAGGACAAAAGCTTCTATGGATTGGTTTCAATCCAATGTAAGTAATATGAATGTCTCCCGTGCCTCTTTATTAAAAGACGGACCAACAAGAGCAGGACATCAATTTGGAAGAATGTATAACTTTCAATATGATCCTAAAACAAAAAATCAATTACCATATTATGATAGGTTTCCGTTATGTATACCTATTCAACCTGCAAAGAAAGGTTTTCATGGTATGAATCTACACTATGTAGCTCCGAATATACGAGCTCAGTTTTTAGATGCACTAATGGATGTGACTAATAACGATAAATATGACAAATCAACAAAATTTAAATTAACATATCAGATATTAAAGAANGCAACAAGTATGAGATTCTTTAAACCGTGTTTNAAACATTATCTATCTGATCAAATCAAATCAAAATTATTATTAATAGAACCAGCTGATTGGGAGATAGCAATATTTTTACCAACAGAATCATTTAGAAAAGTTTCTAAATCATCAGTCTGGAAAGAAAGTAGGAATAAGTTCTAATGAAAATCAATCAATTTATGTCTGCACACTTAGACAACATGACTCGACAAAACAGATTCAAAGTAGAGATACATGGTCCTGCTAATATTAGAAGTAGAGGTATGAGATGTACTAACATTGTCTTACCCGGTAAACAAATTATCTATGCTGAAGGTACTGAATACGGTGCTGGTCCAATGAGAAAACATCCTAATAAAGTAGACTACGGTGGTGGTTTAATTAGTATGACTTTTTTATGTGATCATACTTTTGAAGATAAACAACTTATGGAATTATGGCAGTCATACATTTATGACGAAGGTTATGGATTTCAATATCCTGACGATTATACAGGATCAATTAAAATAACTCAATTAGGAATGGATGAATTACCTGTATATGAAGTAGAGTTACATGAAGCGTGGCCACAGAACTTACAAGAACAAACTTTAGACTCAGCTGCAGGTGATATGCAAACATTCAGTTGTGGTTTTGCATTTAGATCATGGAGTTCAAGTTTCGAAAATTCACCTAATGGATTACTTGGTGGATTATTTAGAAAATACAAAAGAAAAATTACAAGTAAAATTGATCGTAAGATTGATGAGGAATTATTTGGTAACTAAATACTATTATATTATATTATTATTGAGGAATAAATTATGGCATTACCCAAACTAGAAGCAGTTCGTTATACTACAGAATTGCCAATATCAAAAAAGAAAGCAGATTATAGACCGTTCTTAGTTAAAGAACAGAAAGTATTACTCTCCGCTCTAGAAGGAGAAGAAGCTTCAACAATACAAAACTCTATGTTTGATTTAATTAAATCCTGTGTGTATAACGAACAGGAATTAAAATTAGATTATCTACCTATGACTGATATCGAATGGTTATTTATACAGATAAGAATTAAATCCGCTGGTGAGACAGCAGACCTACAGTTAGGTTGTGATTGTCATGAAGAAGCACGGACACCTGTCACAGTAGATTTAAGAAATTGTAAAGTAAAAGAAGGAACAGTTGACACTACTATAGCTCTTACAGATACGGTTGGTATCAATCTATCATTTCCTAATTTATTATCGATACAAACTGTAGGTGATGATATAAATACTAATGAGATGTTTAATATGATAGCATCATGTATCGAATCAATTTATGATGGAGATGAAGTCCATACTAGAGATGATTTTGATAAAAAAGAAGTATTAGAATTTATGGAGTCATTAAATACTGATCAGTTTGGAAAAATTCAAAAGTTTTTTGAAGACATGCCAAAACTAGTTAATAATATAATTTATGAATGTGGTGAATGTGGTAAACAAATAGAAAGAGAGTTACAAGGTATTTCAGATTTTTTCGAATAGGCCTCTCTCACGAAAGTTTGTATAATTTAATGCAAACTAATTTCGCGATGATGCAGTATCATAAATGGAGTCTTACAGAACTAGACAATATGGTTCCGTGGGAACGTGAAGTATATGTAACATTATTGATGAAACATTTAGAAGAAGAAGAACGTAAATCGAAACAAAGAGGTAATTAGAATGGCAGATCAAGATAAGTTTCAAGGAGACATGTCTCGTAACGAGGTAGAAATAGACCTTAAAAAGTTTATGGCTATGGTATCAGAGATTGGTGAACTGAAACAAGAAATATTTGAACTAACAAATGAAGACAGAAGAAATCCATGGCAGAAATGGATATTCGCGGCGAAGACTATGGATGCATGGAGAGTTATACCTAGAGCATTCTTAGGTATCTATATGTACTTATTGTACTATGCTACATTCTGGTTTATGGATTTACCTGAACCTTCACTAGAACAATCAGGTTTAATATCTGTACTAGTTGGTGCTGGTGCTGCTTGGTTTGGTTTGTACACATCAAGTGCATCTAAAGAACATGGTGATTCAAATCCTAATTAGGTAATAGACAATGGCCGAAGAAGAAATAAAAGAAGGTTTATCATCAGTAACAGCAAAACTTCAAGAAGTTATCTCAAAAGCTGATGCAAATACTAAAACATTAGCTGAAAGATTTACTGACGGGTTTAAAGAAAATTATGAAAAACTTCAAAAACAAGCAAATGTATTTGGTAATGTTAAAGAATCGTTTTCTAATGACATA
>JGI24005J15628_10000331_pt1 | contig 27888 bp, 43 predicted proteins | sample LinPmetageLP40_FD_15628 | JGI IMG/M metagenome (IMG submission 15628)
GACCACTCTGCCAACCTATGTAGTTTGATACTTGTACACCTTCGTCAAGTTGTTTACGGTCTTGTGCATATGTTTCAAGTGCGGCATTGTCTGCACCGTCCATCATACCTGACCAAATGACCGAAGGGAACCACTGTTCAGCAGTAAGTGCCATTAGTAACCTCTATCGACTTTTTGTTTTTCTTGAATCTTCAACCAACGCTTACGTCCAGCCGCTTTTGCTTTTTTACGTTTAGCACTAGGCTTTTCGTAATGTTGTCTTTCTTTGTATTCTTGTAGAATACCTTCTTCTTGAACTTTCTTCTTAAAAATTCTAAGAGCTTTCATAACATCTCCACCACGCACTTCTACATAAAGACCTCTTTTAGATGACATTGGATCTTTGTTGTCGAAATTACGTCTTGGTTTAAAGTTGCTTGAACCTCTTCTATTGTTATTGTTGTACGCCAAAGTAGTTTACTCCTTCCATAAATTGTTTTAGTTCGTATATTCTATTATTATTAATTATATTATACACTGATTCGGGGGTGTTTGTCAAGTAAAAAGTTTTACCAAAACCTAATAAATGTCCAATAATCCAAGGTGTAACCTTAGTATTATCTATATCCAAAACAATATAATCTACTATTTCTGCTACTTCTAAAAGCCAACGTAAGTCAGTTTCAGAATTTTCGTGCAAATAAAGATTTACATTATTTTCAAATTGTTGAGCATAGTGATTAAAGTTTTCTTTAATTGTATCACTAGGGTTTACTAATAATAAACTAGGATCGTCATTAAATAGTTTGTCAGGTGAAGTAATTAAATTTAATACAGGTTTAGACATCAATATTACTTATTGTTAGGGTCTTGTAATTTGTTCCAAACTGAACTTTCACTTTGTTCTGCATTTTGTACATAACCTTCTTGTTCATCTACTGGTGCCCAGGGTAGTTCGTGTATACGTCCTGAGATATAAGCATGTTTCCAATCTTTTATATTTTGATCCGGATTAGCTTCTTTCCATTTACGTTTTGCATCGTTCCATACTCTATCGCCTTCTTGGACTTCAACTTCTTTTGCTCTTTTATCTATTGTTTCTTTTGTTACTTCTTCTTCAGCGGCCGCAACCCATTTATTCCAACTCTCTAGGTCGTTTGACTCTTCCGGTGATTCTGTACCTTTTTTTTTACCTGCCTCGGCAAACGTTCCTGTAACTGCACCAATACCTGTTATAGGTTGTCCAGTGTTATCATCTATACCATCACCGTCTTTATCGACTTCCTTAGTAAGTTCTTCCATGTCGCCAAACTCGTCATTAAACTCTTGTTTAGGTTTGTCAACTTCTTTGTATAGCTCTTGCCATTCTTTAGTAGTATCCTTAGGATTGTCGTCTAATTTTTCTAGGATATCTTTATCTTCTTCCATAATCTTTTCAGCAACTTTAACAACTTCGTTTTCAAAAGTTTTATCATCATCAAACTCTTTGTCTAATGTTGCTTGATCAACGTCCTCATATTTAGGCTCCTCTTCAGGAGCATCAGACTTTTTTGGCTCTTCATTCCTCGCAATCATATTACCACGATTAGTTTCATAGTCTTTCCATTCGTTGCTTTTTCTATTCTTTCTAGCAAAATCAAATGTGTACTGTGATGCAATCAATAGTAATACTGCTAGTGGATCAAACACAAAGATAATAATCATAATGACCCAACGTACTGCTTCTTCAAGCATTGTGTTGTCAGCAGTTTCACCGTAAACAAATTCAGCAATGTATTTAATTGGACCTACTTCAGCCTCAAGCATACGATACTCGCCTTCTAGTTTGTATTTCTTTTCAGTTAGTATATCTACTTCTGCTTCGGCAACTTTAATTTTTAATAGTTGTTCATCTACAGCCGCATCAATTTCATCTGCTTTATCTGTTTGTGCTAGTTGACCACGTAGTCTTTCAATTAGTGCTTGACTGTTTACTACTTGTGCTTCTGCACTTTCACGTAGTCGTTGTATTTCATCTCTTGCAGTTTGTATTACAGGACTTTCGTCTTTACGTACATCATCAATCTTACCTAGCATTACAAGTTCACGATCTTTAAGTGCAGGTATCTGTACTTCACGTATATCTTTAACAACACCTGCTAAACGGAAACGCTCCATCTTAACTGTTTTAGTTGCATCGTTACGTACTGTTGCTACTTCGCCTTGTATTTGTGTGATTCTATCACGTTGTCCTTGTACCCATTTAGCGAGAGCAGTTCTAGTGTTGCCACCAAATAGCCCGTCACTTGATACACCAATGATTGCTTGTCCGGCACGTATCTCACCTTTTTCAGTTGATTGTAATTGATTGGTTACACGAATAATTTCTTGTTCTAGTGCATCTATTTGTGCTAGTAAAGGTTCAACACCACTGTTGTCAGTGTCTAGGTTTTCAATCTTAGTTTCATACTCTTTGGCACTAGTTTCTAAACGTAGTATCTCTGCTTGTATACTTGTTAACTGATCTTCATACGGCTTTGTTCTATTGCCATCTGTTGCTCTTGTGTCTTCGATAATTTTGTTCTGTTGTGTAATAGCAGGTTTAATACGGTCGTATGCTTTGTCAATACGTTCTTGTTCTTTGTCAATTTGTGATTGTATATTAGCATCAGCACCCGTACCACTTGTTTCAAGAGTTTTAATCTTATCGTCAGCACGTTTAATGATTGCTTCAAGTCTACTAACTTCACTTGTAATCTGTTCTACTTGTGCTACACTTTCTTCGCCGGCACTTGTCTGTTCAATATGTGCTTTACTTAAGAAGCCAAAGATACCCATGCTTGTAATAAACATGAGTACAAGAACTGCTGTCGCAAGATAGTACTTTAACCACCACTTAGCTTGACTCCAATACTTGTGTAGCCAAACTGCCGTAACTAATTTACCTACTTCTAAAACACCACCCATAATCATAATGGGTACTGCCGCGGCCGCAAAGATTGCAACTAAACCTGCGATACTATAATATATCGCTACAGCCGAGATGCTCAAAGCCGTAATTAAAACTAATATTCCTAATGCCATTTATTATTCCTGTTCTTTAATGTAATATTTATCGTATAAAACGCCAGGAGTTATCTACTGCATTAATACATGCGGTTTCTTTGAAGTCTCTTTGTTTATTATTATAGATAATTTGACTCATAATTACTCGACAATACCCACTACCTTGTGGATAAGTCATAGACACTTTGACAGCACCTTGGGCTCCTGTGTTACCGTTATACCAACGAGTCATTTCTCCGTTTTGTAAATTGTTTAGTGCAAAGAACACTGACTGTTCTTGTTGTTGTTGATCGTAGGGTTCTAGTCTATTTGCCTGCCAAGACATATAATTGATTAGAGCACCTACACTAGTATCTACTGGCTGGTAATTAGACTTTGTACTTGCATACGAACTTTCGCTAGTATGAAGTAAAGTATTTTGTGTTGAACAAGCTGATAATAATCCAATACTAATTGTAAGGATGATTAACGATTTCCCAACTGCCATCAATTTTTTGGCAGACGAAACCACGTTGTCTAACACGTTTTCCATTAAGGTTAATAACATAGTAATGCTCCCTGCAATCTTTGGCCATGCCACTGTATGCTAGAAAATGTTTATCTTTAGGGTCGTCTGTACAATTTACATCAACCCTACTATTTGCCTTATTACCATTCTTCAAAGTGTATTCACTTTTAGTATGACAATACTGCGGTTCAAATTGTGCCATAGTTGGCTGAATGTTGTTGGAGGAGCAAGCTGATAATACCAACACTGCTCCTACCATCAAAATAGATCTAGTTATTACTTGCGACTTTTGCATTCTTAGCCTCCGCTACAAGTGTATCAAAGATTTGCTTGTTCATTTTAAGTTTAACAAACGTAAATTGTTTGTTCTGATACTTAAATGTTCCAGTCTCTTTTGAAATATGTTCGCGAATGGTTGTGTCTTTAACAATATAGCTAATTACAGTTTTAGTCTTTCTAGACTCTGAACCATTTTGATCGTAAAATTCGAGTTTAGTTTCTGAATTCACTTCACTGTTAATACGTTTTGCAAAGTTATTCATTGCAATAGCATACATTTGCTCTTCAGCGGCTTGTTGGAAGATACTTTCGCCTGCACCACATGCATATGCGAATTCTTCTTTCCACCAAAACCAGCCTTCATAGCCTGATTCGACACAGTTAGCATACCATTTAGGTTGTGCATATGTCTCACGTTCTGCGATTTCTACATACTTACTTGAACATGCTCCAAGCATACCAAGAAGTCCTAGTGTTACGCCTATTTTAATAATGCCTTTCATTTTAGCCTCTTTCTGTGCATAGTTGTTTTTGCATTGTCTTTATATAATAACACCGTTCAAACAAAAGGTCAACCTGTTTTGGTTAACTAGTTTGTCCAAAATCATAGACATCTAAATATCTATCAGGGTGTTCGTTGAAATACTTGCCTTTAATACGCATTTCCATACGATGCTTACTACGTAGAATATATAGTTTAGCTTGTTCTGTATCAACTATATTGTTAATAAGCATTTGTGATTTACTTTTATTAAACTCACAACCGTTGGTATCAAATGTAGGAAGATGTTTCGTTTCAAGTCGAAACATAACTAGTCGAATAGATAATGTTTCTTTATGACGCCAAAACACTGTTACAAAATATTCTCCGCCATTATTAACTTTATCCATCCAAGGACTAACAACTCCGTCCCATAACATACTACTGTCTTCTGCTAAGAAGCTTTCGTCAATACGTGCCGAAGCACTTAGGGTTTGCTTTACACTTGCTTCACCACTTGTAGTAGTCCACTTGCCGCCTAATCCTTTTACATCGTATTTCTTATTGCCAACTCGTACGTCTTCAGGATTGTTTCCGTGCCCAACCCATTCGCCGCCATTCCATTCTGTTGCATCAGCTAGGGCATACTCCCATGCCTCTTTTGCTATTTGAAAAGGACGTCCTTTGTCTAAGTCTCTTTTACAAGGATAGATTCTAGTGTGTAGTTCTTGTTTTAAATTAGTGATAGTTTGGGGAAGTAGATTTGAAATGATCTCTTGCCGAGTCATTGGAACTAATGCATACATTAGGTGTACTCCTTTTATTGCCAGCGATAAAATATATGTGTAGAAATACTGCCAACCAATTGAATTTTACTTGCCCATTTAGGACTAACATAGTCAGCATGATAGTGTGTAGCACCTTCTGTGATGCCTCTCATCTTATCAGCATACACAATCTTATATGCTATAATTTGTGCCATACGCCAAGCATCTGAATCTCGAACTGTATCGGCCTTGCCATCGCAATACCAACTGAATTGACATCGATTCTTTCTTGGATAATAAATGCGTTCATTGTCGGATAGAGTAGTATCTTGTTTTGTTTTCCAACTTTCTTTAATTGGTCCTTCTCGAACAACTTCGCATATTGTGTTAGGATAACGAGTATCGTTTACACGATTAAGAACTACGTCAGCAACTGCATATTGCCCTGCTAGTGGTTCTGACTTAGCTTCAAAGTAAATGTTTTGTGCCAGGCAATAAAGTTCTGGTCGATTGTTTTCTGTGTACAGTTCTTCAATTTTTGGATTTTGGAATGTACCTGCTTGTGCTTGAGCGAAAGCGGTCGACACCGTCATAACAGCTATTGCCCAATATATAGTTATTTTCATAATCTTCCTCATCTAATATTTAAAGTTAATTTGCATATACTTTTGTATGTACTTTAGTTTCTACGCATTTGTGCTATTTCGGTTGCTTGTTTTGATCCGTCTTTATCGTCATCATCTGCAAATACCGGCACCATATTACTTTTGTGCATTGTAGCAATACCTACTAGTCTACGTTCACCTGTGTACTGTAATGGTTCTTTTACTAAGCCAACGCCAACACCGTTGCCTACACTAGGATAGTGTTTTGTATCACGTACAGTAAGTTCGTATTTCCATTCTTTAGACTTAGTTGTTGTTTTAGCTTTGAAGTTGCCACTCACATATTCTACGTACTCGTCAAACGTCATCACATTACTGTGTGCGTGTATACGTTTCATATATTTGTTGTGTTCGCGATGATCTTTTTGTAGCTTCTGTAGTCTGCCGGCAGTCATCTTAGTTGCCTTACGTTTTTTGGTATTCAATGATGTCATACCACGTACTAAACTCATTGTCATATTCTGCGCCTATCTGTTGCCTTATTATGTATTAATAATAGCATCAGTAGGCGCAAAAGTCAACCTATTTTGGTAATTTAATTACGCAAATACTCTTCTTCTAGAGATAGAGTATTCAAGAGCTGGTCTTCCAACCATTCCTGTATAAATTGGTGTTGATTTTACATTAAAACCAGATTCTCTGATTTCATGTACTCTAGCACCTGGTGACATTGCGTCAAGTTTGTCTGTCAAACCTTCTAATGTGAAAGTTTTACCAGTACCCCAGTACTTTGCTAGTATTTGTTGATTCTGTGATCCTACTCTAAAGAATTTAGATCCAGTTGTGTTTGATTTTACCATATTGGTCTCCTTTGTTAAGAAAAAAGAGCTCGATAGAGCCCTTTTTATTGTTTCTAGTTTATCTAATTTAAACATAATATACATATAATATATTCTTTTAAACAAAAGTCAACCTATTTTGGTAAATTATTTCATTTCTTCTACTGCGGCATCATAAATTGCTTGGCTCATAGTGCCATTTTCAAGTAATCTTGTTCTATTTGCCATGTGCTGTGCATCAACATCGTCTTTTGAACCACCAAAGTATGCTACAGCATGTCCCTCTTCAACAAGAATATCAGTGCATCTTCTTTCGTCATCGGTAAGAAAGTCTCCAAGTACACGTCCGAATTTTCCTCTTGAATCTTCTCCGCTTCTGTCAATTTCCGTTTTAAGGACTTGGATTGATCCAATTGGTAACAGTTCTTTAAGTCTTTCTTTTGATGCGAGTCCAAAGGCTTTCTCCACTTTGTCACGTGTTCTTGATTCTGGTGTGTCAATACCCATCATGCGAACACGTTCTTTGTGCATCCACATTCCAAATCCTAGGTCGATATCCACATCAACGGTATCTCCGTCTACTACTCTTAATATTTTACATTTATATTCGTACATTTATTTCCCCTCACTTTATGTATTTTTTTAATAATAGGTAAGCAGTATAGCATACAAACAAATATACTGTTGCTACTCCTACATCTAATATATGTTCTCGCATATGATATATAAACTCTATACCTGCTTGAACATCGCCCATAGTAGCAGGGTCAACTGTGATAGTTTCTACCTTGCCATCTTCGCTAAACTCTATAGCGGTTCTTTCATTTTCATTTGGTTCCATTATTCTTTACCCCATGCTTCTGTTACAAGTTCTCCGAACGCTTGTCCAAAGATCCACATCAATACAAGGATAAGGGCAACTCCGCATATTGTCATTGTCCAAATCCAAATTTGCACTAACGGGTGTTTACCCATTGTCCAATGTATTAATCTTTTTATTTTGCCCTTCAGTCCGTCTAACATAAACTTACCTACTATCCAACGTAACAATCTCATTACGATTAGTATAGGTGAGCTTAATACATCAAACAGTATCAAGAACAAGTCGACAGCAAGGTCCACAATGTGGTCTATGTTTAACCATTTGCGGAACCGTTGCCACATTAGTCACTCGATCCGACCATTTCAAATAGTGCTGGACCAAATGTACTTCCTGCCCAACCTAATGCCACAATAGTTACTACACCTAAAAATAGCCATTTCATTTTAAAATCGTCTACTACCATTTTAAATCCAATAAGTTCGTTTCCTAGTATACGAACACTTAGTTCTAGTTTACCTTGATCGTCTATTTCTTTTGCCATTATTTCGCCTCGCAGTTTTCTTTACCAGCACAATCAGCTGGAAAGCAATCTAGTTGTATATCATAATATTCGTTAGTATGATTCTTTTGCCAGCTACTCTTATCTGCTAACATTGTACATTGTTCTAACGTAAACTCTTGTTTTAAGACATCTTGATTTCCAATGTAGGTCCAGTCGCCTTCTCCTGTCAATCCCCACATACTAATTACTAATACATATAATACTTCCATTTTTTTATTTCCTTACTGAATCTATAAAATTGTAAACTCTGCCAAATTGTTTATCAATGCTAATCAAATCTTGCTGAATCATATTAACTAAAATTTGCAGTTCCATTAACGTAACTAACGTCCATGAAGCCAATCCTAATAATATAGTACCTAATAATCCAATTAGCATTGTATTAGTCTTCCTTGTCATTATTTTCCTTGGCCTTTGTATTTTTTGTATGAACGTTTTTTGCCTTTATTCATAGAACTAAATTTTGTTCTACTGTGATTGTTTCCTATACTCGTCTTCTTTGGTTGTGTTTCGTGTGCTTCAAAGTTTTTATGTAACTTCATAACCCTCCTTGGTTATACGAGTATTTATTGAAATTCAGTCATAAAAAAAGGCCCCCGAAGGAGCCTTTTAAGTTTAGTTCTAAGACTGCTTTAGAACTTAAAGGTTAAACCTATTTCTGCATTTCTATCACCTGGATTTGCAAAATCAATATCACGTGCTTCTGATACAGTGACTTTTGCACTCACTGCTTCTGATAGAGCATATGATGCTCCAACTTCAAGGTATGATGAATCACGATTAATGTCAATAATATCTTTTTGTGTTGATTGCCAAGCATATCCTACTTCAGCAAATGGTGTTAATTTGCCCATTGTGTGTGCAACACCTACGTAAGGTGAAAGATCCAATGTACGTGTATCTGTATTAAAACTGTCGCCAAAACTAAATTTAGCAGATGCTCCTGCATACATTGGAGTCATTCCAAGTGCCATAGACTTACCAGCTTTAATTGCATAGTTGTCTACTTCGCCGTTTCTTTTCCATGTTACAGATGTGTCTAGTGATGCTACTTCACCACCAATTGAAAATTCAGTTGCGCCTGTTTTTGGTGCTTTGATACTAATTGAATAGTCTTCAGTTACTGCTGTCATTTTTATTGCAGTATTGTCAAAGTCGTCTGCCATAACAGATGTCCCTAACATCGTCGCTAGTGCGACGGTTATTATAGTCTTTTTCATTTATTTTCCTCTTTTATATGAAGTGTAGTTCTTTTTGTCTACAATGTATAGTTATCTAACCATTTAGATGTGTTGTGCGTTTTTGGCACGAAGTATTTATAGGGTCTAGGTGTTAAGTTAAAGTGCGACTTTTCTGTTGCTAGGTAAGTCGCCAACCCCGAGTGATTATGCCGCTAGGGCAAAATCCTCATTGACAGCGAAGTCATTAAGTGCACCGAAGTTCACGAAAGTAAATTCGCCGTTGTTTATAGTTGCTTTTGCAATTATAAGGTTCGTTCGCGTTAACCGAGCTTACATCCGGGCAACTCCACAACATCTATTAACTACCAGTCGATCCTATTTCGACCCCATCATAAGCACACTCGGTAAATGTGTTTATGGTGGAGTCGCCGGGTACCGCCCCCGGGTCCTGTATAGCGTTTGAATTGCTTCAACGTTACATATATATTTATACAGTCTTTTTAGGTAGATGTCAAGAGAAGAATGTAAGAAAGATAACAAGTATAATGTAATATTTGATCTATTGTCTGTGTTATCCAATAACTATTATCTGACGGGGTCCATTTACATTTTTTTATTAATTTTGTTTTAAAATAATCGATAGTAAAATGAAGTATATAATCTAGTAATGCTATTGATATAGATATAACAACATTATTAGTTAATAAAGCTATAACTATAAAGGTAAGTCCGGCGTGATCTGCCGCATGAATATATCCCTTAGGACTTTTAAGGTCACTTTTATCTCCGGGAGTCTTTCGTAAAGATTGCATTGCCAAGTCAGCAATAGCATGTTTAACGAATAGTCCATATAGAATTATTAAACCTTCCATACGCTAGACTATCCTTTACTGTTCTGGTGTGTGAATGATTGCTATATCAATTGCTACAGGCTTGCCATTGTGGTCGTCAAGTTCATAGTCGATAACCATGCCTTCAACTACCTTCTTTACGCCTGCTTTACGAAACTCTGAAATGTGTACAAATAGATCTGCTTGTCCTTCTTCACGTGATATGAACCCATATCCCTTTACGTGATTGTACCATTTTAATTTGCCCTGTTTCATGTCTTGCCCTTCTTAAAGTATACAGGGCGTAGAAACAATTCCTACGCCCTATACAGTATTTATTACATATTATTTTTTTTATCTTGGATTTCAGCTCGCTTTGCTTTTGCAAGTTTACCCATTTCGCCTAGTGCTTTTCTAGCTCTAGCCGCGGCCGCTTTAGTACCGCCTTCAAATTTATCGTTCTCTGCTAGGTACGATTCGTACTGTGCAACGATTTGCTCGTGAATTGTTGACATCTTTATCTCCTTTTAGTTAATCTTTATGCCGGTTGTTGATTCAATGTATTGGTCTGCCATTCCCTTTTCAGTCTTAGCAATAAACACAATAGTTGATAAGTTAATATCTAGTTCGCTATCGCGACCAACAGTAAAAGTAAATGGCACCATGCCAATACCGTCTTTAGTCATAGTAAGAGCCATTGGCTTCTTAACCTTCATTGAATCTGTTTCTTTTTTTACTAGGCGTGCAATTACTTCTTCTCCTGCTACAGTTTTAAAACTAATTGTGTCGCCATCTTTATAACTTACTTCTAATAACATTATATTGTGTGTCCTGTTCCGTTCCACCCAGTGTTTTCAATATAAGAAACTAATGCTTCATAGCCTCCAATATGTTCTTCACCGATAAAGACTTGCGGAGCAGTCCTTGGTGCTGGCAACCCTTTCTCTTCAAAGAGTGCCATTAGTTGACTTGGCTGTATATCTGTGCCAATCATTTCTGTTTTGTAACTAACGTTCATTCTATCCATTAAAGACTTTGCTTTAACACAAGAAGGACAGTTAGGCTTACTATAGATTATTACGTCCTGACGTGTCATAGACTAAATCCTTTCAGTGAATCCTTGTCTACATCTTGTTTGATCCCGCCAATGATATACGACTCTACTTCAGTCTCTTGTGGAGCCACTTGTAATCCTGACGAACTCAACCAATGTTGTGTCCAAGGTAGTGGGTTAGTATTAAGCGGACGATCATAAATGGGCTTGTAACCTAATGCTTTAAGCCTACGGTTAGCAATATATTCCACATAGTGATACAACAGTTCTTCGTTAAGTCCAATGATAGCACCGTCCTTAAACAAATAATCTGCCCACGCTTTTTCTTCGTTAACGCATTCACGCCACATGTCTAATACTTCTTCTTCACACTCTTTAGCAATATCAGCAAACTCTTTATCGTCAAGTCCTTTGATCCAGTTCTTAAGAATAGAAGTTGATAGGTTCAAATGTGTTGCTTCGTCTCTTGCAATTAACGAAATAATTTTTGCACTGCCTTCCATAACTTTGGATTCAGCAAAGGCAAATGTGCAAGCAAAGGAAACGTAGAAACGTAGTCCTTCAAGGATATTAACATTATGCATTGCTAAGAATAATTTCTTCTTAACATCACGCATGTTGCCTTCCTTACGATGGATGTAAGCATCCGCCGCTTCTGTAAACGCATCGTAGTTTTTAGTAACTGCGGTAGCACGTTTTAGAATTTCTTTATCATCTAAGATTGTATCAAAGACTTCAGTAGGATCTGCATACACGTTCTTCATAATATGTGTATATGAACGTGAATGTATTGTTTCAAAGAAGTCCCAAGTAACAATACAACCTTCTAGCTCAGGTAGTGATACGTGTGGCAAGAATGCCAAACTAGGACCACGTCCTTGTACACTATCTAGTAGTGTTTGATACTTTAAATTACTAGTAAAGATATGTTTTTGTTCTGGTCTAAAGTTAGCAAAGTCTGCTCTATCTTTTTGCAAACTAACTTCTTCCGGTCTCCAAAAATATCCTAGCATAGTTTGATTCAATTTATCAAACTCTGGGAACTTAAACACATCATAACGTTGTGTGTTTTGGTCAGGTCCAAAGAACATTGTGCTCTTGGTGAAGTCTACCTTCTCTTGATTAAATACTGTTTTTGCCATCTCTTTTTCCTTTATCTCATAACTTTACTATAATAACATCATTGTATCAGCGTGTCAACCTTTAAATTGCACATGCCTCACAATGTTCTTCATACTCTTCATCTGATCCTGTGAATTCTTCTCTAGCCACCGGTTGTTGTTTTGCATCATCAAATGCTATTTCACCGTCTGTCTTATAATCATAAGTGTTTTGGTAGTATGAAGTCTTCCATCCATACTTATACGTGTTTAACAAATCACCTATCATAACACTCATTGGCACTTCATTATTGTCAAAGTGTGTTGGGTTATAACTCCAATTACCACTAATAGCTTGATCAAAGAACTTCTGCATTACTGCTACGATATTAATGTAACCTTCGTTACTTGGCATATCCCATAATAATGTATAGTGTTGCTTTAATGTAGTATACTGTGGAACAACCTGCTTAAGAGGCCCTTTTTTGCTTTTCTTAACGGACAAGTACCCTCTAGGTGGTTCGATTCCGTTTGTTGCGTTCGACACAACGGAACTGCTCTCCGAAGGCATTTGTGCGGACAATGTGCTGTGCCTAAGGCCGTGCTGTTGTATGTCTGTGCGTAAAGAATCCCAATCATATTTTAATTTAAAGTCTCCTAGCTCATCGACTTCTTTTTTGTAAGTATCGATTGGCAGTATGCCGTCACTGTATTTAGTACGGTTAAAGTATTCACATGCACCACGCTCTTTTGCAAGTTTGTTTGATGCCTTTAACAAATAGTATTGAAAGGCTTCTGTCAAATCATGTACTTTCTTCCAAGCTCTTTTATGGTTGTATGCTAATTGATGTTTGGCAAGGTAGTGTGCAAGTCCAATATAGCCTATACCTAAACTACGTCTTGCTTTAGTTGACTTCTCAGCCGCCTTAATAGGATACTTTTGATAATCAATAATTTCTTCTAATGCTCTTACTGCTAGTTCACATAATTCTTCTAAGTCATTTAAGTCTTTGATAGTACCTACGTTAATAGCACTTAGGATACACAATGCAATTTCGCCTTCTTCGTCATCAATATGATTAAGCGGTTTAGTAGGCAATGTAATCTCCTGACACAAGTTACTCATATATACTTTGTCTTTAAATGAGCTGTGTGTATTACAATGATCAACATTCATAATGTAGATACGTCCTGTTTCAGCACGTTCTTTAATTAATGCACTAAACAATTCCATAGCAGGAATAACTTTTTTCTTAATGCTTGTAGCACGTTCGTATTTTTCATATAGCTCTTGAAACACTGTTGAATCGCCAAAGTATGCTTCATACAATCCTGGCACATCATGTGGCGAGAAAAGCGTAATGTTGCCACTGGTTAACAACCTTTCGTACATAGTTTTATTAAGCTGAATAGAATAATCTAACTTACGTACACGATTGTCTTCAGTACCTTTGTTGTTCTTTAGCACAAGGATGTCTTCAATCTCTTGATGCCAAAAAGGAAAATGCGTTGTAGCACTGCCGCCACGTACACCATTCTGTGTACAACAACGTACAGTTGCTTCGAACTTTTTAAGGAACGGAACTACACCTGTGTGTGCAACTTCTCCTCCTCTGATTTTGCTGTTGACTCCTCTGATACGTCCTGCGTTAATACCGATACCAGCTCTTTGAGCTGTGTATCTACCGATGGACATGTCCGACGCAAAGATCGAATCGAGTGTGTCGTCACTGTCAACAAGCACACAAGAGGCAAACTGCCTAACTGGAGTACGCACTCCGGCCATGACCGGCGTTGGGATATTGATTTTAAAAAGTGAGGTCGAGTCATAGTATCTCCTTACATAATGTAACCTATCTTCTTTAGGATAGTTAGCAAATAGTGTTGCCGCAATCATCATGTACATGTGTTGTGGAGTTTCAAACAACTCTCCGCTTGATCTATCTTGGACAAGATATTTGTCCACTACCTGACGCAAACCTGCGTAGGTAAAGTTCTCATCACGCTTGTGATGAATGTATGAATCTAATTTTGCAAACTCGTCATCTGTATAACTGTCTAGTATAGCACTATCATATACACTACGTTCAATATTTTTTGTAATCATTTCTTTTAAAGTAATTTTTTCAAAGCCACCAAATACATCTTTGTAAACACCATATAAAAGTAAACGTGCCGCGGCATATTGATAGTTTGGATTTTCCAACGAGATTAGATCGTTAGCTGATCTAACTAACAAGTCCTGTATCGATTGTGTTGACATGTTATCTGCAAACTGAATACCTGCATTCATTTGTATTAAACTACTGCTTACTCCTGTTAAGCCTTCACATGCAAAATTTACTACTTTGTGGATCTTTTGGACATCCAACGGCATTGTTTCTCCGTTGCGTTTTAAAATATTTAGGTTTGCTTTCATTTACTTCACTTCCTTCTAATTAAAAAATATTTAGTGTAGAGGAGGCAGTTGGATCACCTTTTGTGATACAATGCTTTGCGGTATTGAGTTGCTTGATGATACTTCTTCGTTATATCCTAAAACAATACTTCCGTCCAAATACACTAGGTACATGTTTGTGTCTTCTTTTATGTCCTTACTGATATGTATCTCGACTTTTGTGCCACTAAAACGTTCAGTTAACTGTAACGTATAGGCACATAATAGTGCAATTTCATACTCAGTAAAAGAGTTATTCTCAATCAAGTTCCACGGAAGTGCTACACTCTCAGGATCCCATGGATTCTGTTTGCGAGTACTTCTTGGTAGTTTACTAATAAAATCATTTAGTACCCGAAAAGGTTCATAGGCTGACTCTAAGTCTTGCCTTAATTTTCTCCAGACTCGTACTTTGTCTTCAAATTTTAATTCATGCATTAACTTCGAACTTTGATTTTGTAGTTAAACTCACCTTGATCATTTGTAATAGAGTTTAACATAGAAACTATGACTGTGTCAACCCCTAAATTGCCATCTGTGTTAACAGTTGCGGCAGTAAAGGTTAATGCATTTTCGTAGTTACTATCTCCTTGATAATTGTATTCATCTTCAAATAATAATGTATTTGTACTAACATCTAACATGATAGTCATTTTACCACTACGTTGTGCATTTGCTACTGAACTTGAATAGTCATATTCTATCGTATAAGTTCGACTGTAGTCACCTGGTAATCTAAAGAAGTAAGTAGACGAGGATGCCTCTTGAACTTCTAGACTATTAAGGCCGCCAAGTGTAGCATTTACTTTGCCTTTAATCTCTGATACGTATTTGTATGTTGAAATATATGTTTGGTTATATCCTAAGTCGGCTGTTCTAGCAAAGAAATCTTCTATACTAGAGTTTCCTGCTTTAGCAAAATCAATTATACTGTATTGTGCATTGCCTTCGTTACCACCAACATTACCTACACCTTCAAAAGTATTGTTTGTACTTGTGTTGTTTGTTCCTTGTGTAATCGTAATAGCTTCTTTGTCAATATTAGAAAACTGTGAATGACTTAAAGAATTCCTACAAGGAGCAGTTGTTTGTCCTTGTGCACCTAATGCTGTACCTTCTCCAAATACTACACCATGTCCTAAGGTTTCAAAATGACTGCAATGCCAATGATTACCATAAACGTCATCATCACTAGCAACACCAACACTTAATCCCATAAAGTGAATGTGATCAAACTTGTTGTCTTGTGTTCCTACTAATGCACTTAATGATTCTAATTCCATACCTGCGTTGGCTGTATTGATTGTTGTTCCTGTTGTCCACGGACCTGTAATTTTAATTTCCTTAAAATTACTCATTTTACAACTTTGTAATTTCATTGCAGGTTGTGCAGTTGCTACAGTTGCAATAGTAAACCCTTCTAAATGGATATTACTTGCTTGGTTTAATGTTGTACTAGTACTGTCATTAGCATAGTTACCTGGTGTACTTGAACTGTTTACTGTTTGAAACACTGGAACATTACCAGTCATCGAAAATTTAGTCTTGTCTCGGCCATCACCGTATATTGTTGTATAAGGTGGTAGGTAAATTGTTGCTGAAACTTTGTATATTCCTGCAGGAATATATAATCTTACACGACTTTGTTCTGTACCTTTAGTTGAACTATTAATATATAGTTGATCAATTGCTCTTTGTATAGCAACAGTTTCGTCAGTTGCTCCATCACCTGTAGCACCAAATGATTTGATGTTAACAATTTCATCTAGTCTAGATTGTAATGTTCTTTTAATAGGAGCAGTAGTACTTGCACCTGTTTGTACTGTTACGCCATTTAAGTATGTATATGTATTTGCTAGTGTGAATAGGTCGTCATGCTCTGTGATAATCTTTGTGTTACCCACTGCTGGTGAACCTTCTGCAACACTTCCGTTACCAATATATAATGCACGATTGTCTACTGCCCAGCCAAATTCTCCTCCAGCTAATTGTGGAATACCATTTGTGCCCTTACCACGTCTAACTTGGATTCTTGAAATTTGTACGACTGCCATTATATGCTCCTTATTTTATATATTTATCCATGTTTGTCGTAATACTGATACACTCGATCCCACCATTTTTGTTCCCACTTGTCAAACTCGTCTGGCCATACGTCAAACTGTTGATACTGTAGGTCTCTTGAACACATAAAGATGTGTCCTTCACGTATGTTGGTGCCAAATACTTCGTTGTGAGCGAGAGCATAGGCTGTGAGCTGTAAATAGTAGTCTTCAACCCATTCTGCTTTCTTAGGCTTGTTTGTCTGTTTAAAGTCCATAATAGCAGGCTGTCCTTTGTACTGTCCAACTAAGTCAGTTGTACCTGCATATATTTTAGGATGGTATAGATTAATCTCTGATCCCCATATCTCATCAACATCGCCCATTGCATTGTCACGAACTTGTTCAGCCATTCGATGAGCTTGTTGTGCATAAGGGTTTGATCCTGGAGTAGGCCATTCACCAAACTCAATATAGTCTTCAAGATACTTGTGCATACGTGTACCAACACTGGCCGCTTCTGTTACAATTTCTTGTGCTTTTGCTTCGCCTACTCTCTTACGCCAAGCAATTAAATGGCTCTTATCTTTTGTTTTATCAAGGATCGTTGTAACACTTGCGACTGCATTGCCGTCTGGACATGCGTATAAACGCTTGCCATCTATCTGTTTACGTTTGATTTCTTTATAGTCGTATCTCTCTGTAATTAAACTCATTAGTTCTCCGTATAGTATACTGCTTCTAGCTTTATTGGATTGTTACCTGTTGCATGACCTGCAACTCTTGTAGAACAATCTCCGCCTATTCCTTTTAGTAATGCTCTTTCTAATTGTGCTTGGTCGTATGTTAGTTTATGATTTGCTTTACTAACAATTTCGTTTGTTATTACATCATCTTTGCGTGTTTGTAGTGCAATAATGCCTTGTCCAACTGCTGGCACCATGCTAGTCAAACGTTCGTAATCTCTTTTAATACCTAGTGCGTCTAATCCTGCTTCTGCAAGTACAATAGCATCATACTCACCTGCATCTAACTTTGCAAGTCTTGTATCAATGTTACCACGTATAGGTTTAATTTGTACATTAACTCCAGAGTATAGTTGTTCTAGTTGTGCTTTACGTCTTGGACTGCTTGTACCTATTACAAAGCCATCAAACACTTTACCTATCAATACATCGTAAGGCCTGTTGCGTTCTAATACTGCACAGATATGTAAGTCAGGATGTTCTACATCGCCTGGCATGTCTTTTAAACTGTGTACACCAACATCAATAAGTCCATACTTTAATCCGTATTCAATAGCATTACAAAATACACCTTTGCCGCCAATCTCATGTATAGGAGTATCAGGATTAAGATCTCCATCTGTTTGTATTACTTCAATGGTTCCTTGCCCTATTGCTTTTATAGCCTTGTCAGCATATGCTAACGCTAACTTACTACCACGCACACCTACTCTAATCATTCAATTCCCCATTAGTTTTTATTCTATAAGTTCCGTCTCTTTTAAAATGCATAGCATTAAAAATACAAGTCCATATGGAGGATATGTATCCGTACTTAGGTGCTTGTTGCTTGTACCAGAACCAAAAGTCTTTAAGCAATGTCAAAATCCCATACTAAACAACGTCTGTTATCTTCAGTTGGGTAAGCACCATGCCATACCCTATCGTCCATAACAACTACTCTACCTGGAGTAGGATGGAACTTGTGATCATATGTATAACCAAATTGGTTTTGCATAATTGTATACATACAACCGTTAAACTGATTTGTCTTTGAAGGAGTTATATGATCAAACAGCATTACACTAGATGCAAAACGTTTGTTCTGTTGAGTCATTCTATCTGTTGAATGAAAGTGTCCAGCTTGCCAACCTCCTGGAAAGTAATTAATAGTCCAGGCTTTTGATTCCTGTCCTTCAGTACGTTCTGCTATATGTGTAACAGGAAGGTCAACTTGTTTAAAACAGTCAAGTAACCAAGTTTTGTAAGTAGTTCGTTGTTTGTTCCATTCATCATATTCTAAAGGTTTCTGTATGCCGTTAACTGTGCAAGTACCTTTGGAGATATCTGAAGAGGTAAAGTCAAACAAACTTTCCATTTCTTGGTAGTGTGGATAAATTGCACTTACGACCCAATGTTGATTCTGGGTCATGTACAATTCTATATCGTTAACTTTCTTTAAAAGACTCATTCTTAACTCCTATTATACATATTATATAACAAAAGTTACAAGAAGTCAAGTGTTTTTTTGGATTTATTTCATTGCGTTGGCTGTAGCTCTTCCAGCCATATTATCTACAGTTTTGTCTTCTGGTTCTGCTTGAGGTTCTTCGCCGCCAGCTAATACTAAACCAGCTTCATCAAAACTATTAACTAAGTTTTGTAAACGCTGATCGCTGTTGTATGCAACGACGAAGCTCTCTCTATTGTATTGTTCTGCGCCTGCATTGGCAAGATACTTATTAAGGTCGTCCCAACCAATTCTAGTTGCGCCTTCTTGAGCTTTTAGATGTATTACTTGTGATAACTTATCGGATACTGTTTCAGATAATGAGTTTAGTCTTTTTTTTTCGAATCTGCTAGTAGCAACCCTAAACGCTTTGAAAGCTGTATGCTTTCTCGCTTGCCGCGATCGTCTGCTTCATCTCCGCCTGCTGATGCGTCTGCCGCCGCAAACTCATCATCGCCTTCAGGGGCGTCTGCTTCCATATCTGCATCAACGGTTGGCTCCATGTCCATATCGTCATCTGCAGGTACTTCATCGCCCATTGTGTCAGGTGCACCTTCGCCTGTTAAAATAGCTACGCCACTTGTAAGGGAATCTCGTGTGCTTTCCAATGATGTAAATAGTGAGCCTAATGCTGGTTTGACTGTGTTAATAAATGTTTCACTTTGGTCAATACCCATTTCGTCTCTAATCTTATCGCCTAATTCTAACATGCTTTCTGTTTGCATTTCTGCTGTGTCTTCCATCCAGCCTGTAATTCTGTCTACCATGTCCTTTGCGGCCATTACTAATGTTGCTTGTTCTTCTGCGCCTTCACGTACTTTTGATTTTTTTGAAGCATTTAATTTTTTTGGTTCGGCCGCACCAATGCCACCAGCTTTTGCCGCTCCACCAGCTTTTGCCGCTCCACCAACTTTTCCACCAGCCGCTTGTGCGCCTTTTGGTTTCGCCGCGCCAGCGCCTTTTGGTCCTGCAACTCCAACAGCCGCACCTACAAGATTTCCTTTGCTGTCAGGCCGTGCTACGATTTTCATACCTTCGTTCTTAGCATCTTTTGCCGCGCCGTCCATCGGCTCTGTTTTGTTGCCATCTTTGTCTAAGTCTAAGAAGTCTGGCTTCTTACCTTTGCCTGCTTTTTTATCTTTTGATTTGCCTTTGCCTTTTTTACCAGCCATCATCTTTTGGAAGGCGGCTTTTTGTGCTGGGCTTTGTTTTTCTTCGATTGTTTCACGCTCTGCTATTGCTGTGTTCAGAAGTTCAAGGAACAATTTATTCTTCTGATATGTTTCGCTAGTGTGAACTGCATCAAAACTTTCGTTAGTTTCAACTTGTGATAAAGTTGTTCTAAGTCTGTTGCGAGCATCTTCTAATTGCTCTGTGGTAAATTTATCTACATTGATTGTTTTACCATATTTTTTAGCCAAGTTCTCGTTAAGTGATTTCACTGTAACTGGCTTTGAAAATTCGTTAATAAGCATGTTATTGTTCCTTTGTCATTATGTATTTATTTATCAAAGATATAACTTTCTATCTGGGCAAGTGAGCTCCATGCTCGATCCGTTGCAATGTCAAATTTAACCTCTGATGCCTCTATCCTTTGTATATCCTTGCTAATTTGCATAGATCGTTTTGCAAATAGTGCGTCCATATAGTGTTTAGATACTTTATCATCTAACTTTGTGATCTCTCTAATACTATTACTAGGACCATGCTCTGCTGTTGTCTTTGCAATAGCAAGTGCCGCGGCCTTAGTGAATGTAGTAACTACGTGCTTATTAGTACTTATGTCAAAGATACGATAACCGTTCGCATGTTTTCGTATAACTATGTTCTTAACACGTATACTATTGCCTTTTTCATATGGAATTGGTAACTCGGATAGTCCGTGTACTACAATTTCCTCTAGTTCTTTGGCTAATTCTTTGTCAAAACTCATTCGCTACGACCATTACAGTTCCATCTTGTATTAGTTTACTTACTAATGCTTTGCGTATCAGACCCTCAATTACGAATCTGTCTCTCTCTGAATAACTGTCTAATGATCTAACATGATTACACTTTTTCAACGTTGCCCGTTCTTCGTTTGTGCATTGAATAGTAAATTCATGTATAAGTTCGTTTATTTTCATTTTATACTAGCAATCTGTTGTTTCAACTGTGTTGTAGTATCTTTATGACTTTTTTCTTGTGCTTTTAATTGTGCTTGTAAAGTTTTCTTTTGCTGTTGCATAACTTTTGGATCTTGCATTGCTACATCGTCTACTGCTTGTCCATTATCTATACCGCCTTGACTGCCACCTTTTAATTTGTTTACAGCATCTTTGCCCATCTGTACTGTATTCTTAACAGCATTAACACCTTGCTTGGCTACGTTAACACCTTTCTTAACAACATTGGCTCCTGTCTTAACAGCATTGGCGCCTGCTCTTGCACCTTGACCTATCATCTTAGCACCTTTGATAGCTCCCATTCCAATAGTTCTTGCTCCAGCAACTACAGCTGGTATTATCTCGTCCAATTGTTCTTCGGTTAGATGAGGATACATTTCTTTTGCTTTTTGTCTTTCGTCTATTTGAAATTGTTTAAATCTCATTTGCTCATCCTTTTACGTTTTGCTGTTGAACGTCTTGTTGGTTTCATTCTAGTTTTGTTTAATCTTGCAATACGTTTTGATTGAGCTCCCATTCTTTTTTGGAACTTAGTCTTAATACCAATTAGTGGAGACTTTCTAGCTCTAGTCTTTTTCATTGTAAGTTTAGATTTGATATTAATTGGAGCATTACACGTTGTAGCTTTAGCAACAATACGTCCTTTACGTGAGCCACTAGTACAACGATACTTACGTGTTACTTTACCTTTGCTTCTTCCAAAAGTAGTAACAGCTCCTTCAATGATAATATCTGCAATAATCATCTTTTTCTCTTATTCAATCTTTTTAATGCAATTGAAGCTGGATTTGTACGCTTAGTTCTCTTAGCCTTACGTGCCATTCTTGCACCAAGCCTAGCTCGTGTACGCTTCATTGATAATTTCTTTTTAATATTAGGTGCGGCAAAACATTGTGCTATCTTAGAGACAATACGACCTGTTCGTATACCACTGGCACAACGATATTTTCTAACTACTTTTTTGCCTGTTCTTCCCCATATTTGCTTTTCGCTTAGGTCAGAAGATACGATCTCTGTTATTAACATAACAGTATTTATATAATTTAATTATGAAAAGTTAATAAGAAGAACTACGATAGTACTCAGTAGTCCTGCAACGATAGTGCCAGTTGCACCAATAATTACTTTAGTTAGTGACTTGTTACCGTGTGTAATGTCTGCATGGATATGCTCAACTTTAGCTTCAATTTTATCTAAACGTGATTCTAAATTTTGGTATCTTTGTTCACACATATCAACATGTGCTTCTAAGTTTTCACGTTCTAAGTTTGTGGCTTTAGTTTTTGCCATATTATATTCTCCATTTGTCCCTTGCTCAAAGGGTATTAGTAAACTCTAAGTTAGCCTAATTAATAAGTTGTTACTCTGCCTTGAATATAATGTTTTTAGCCTTTGGTGTTGTTCTGAACACATTATTATTTATCTGAATTGTTTCATTTAGTTCACCAATAACAGGAACTAAATTAAAATCTTCTTGAAGATCTTCAGTGGGTGGAAAGTATTGATACTCGTCTGTTGTACACTTAACTTCCCATACTCTATGCTTGCCAATATAGTCAGTACCAAAGCCTAACTTCTTAAACTCTGCGGCAGTATAGTCTGTAGCTACAGGTGCTTCACAATATATATTTGTTCTAAGCATCATAGTCTGCACAAACGTCATCCAGTTAGCCTGTTGGCCAATAGCAGTTCTATCTGTGCTATTGTTTCTGCGTTGCTTTGTTTCGCTGATGTCTATTAGTGAATATACTTTCATATAACTACTTATCGGTCATAAAAAAAGGGTGCCGTAAAAACGACACCCTTTAAGTTTCTATTAGCTATCCTAGCTAATTAGTTATTCACTAATTACGCTGTGTGTGGATATACTTCAATAAAGTCTGCTAATACTGACATTGTGATACCAGTTGAACCTGTACCAAAGTTTGAAGCGGCTGTTGCTACTCCTGTACCTTGAATTGCAACTTGTACGTTATCAGTTGTTCCACTTGTGAATACACCTGATTCTGTAAGTGGAGCAACGCCTGCGATTGTGTGTGCATCGTTTGTTCCAGCTACGTCACCTGCTGATAGGTATTGTAAAGCCGCTTTAAGTTCTGCTTCTGTCATGTTTGTTTTTGCTAAGTTTAAGATTCTAGTTCTTCCGCCTAGACCATTTGATGTTCCAGCTTTTCCGCCGTTACCTTGTGCTTGTCCTGCCATTTTATTCTCCTATGTTTTCTCTAATGACCAATTTCGCTACTCTGCGAAGTTGTTATAAGTATTTACCAATTAGTGAAAAAATACCCTATTTACGGCTATTTTTGGCTCGATTTTCTAAAGCTCTTAGGGCTTGTACATAGCCTGCACCACCCTTTGCTATATTATCTAGTATAATAATAGCTGGAATGTATGCTTGTAGTATGTTTGCAGGTATACTCTTACCATCTTTAGCAAGTTCTAAAAATTTCTTTGTTAGCATTAAATTCTTAGATCCTACTAGTCGTAAGTAACCTGCCATGTCTTGACTTGTTACTGCAATATCCGGAATACTTACTTTTGGTTCTGGATCACTTACTTTGTATACTTCAAGATCTCTTTCTGCTGAAAGTTCTTCTAAGTATTGTATGATGTCACTGTTTCTTAACTTAGCACGAGCCGCAAGTAATAATCTTGTAACCAACTGTTTTTTACTATTCGAAGATAGAGATGAGAAACTAAAAACATTTCTCCTAACAGCTTTGTAATCACTGTTAGTAATCTTTAGAGCAGATTCAATATTAATAAAAGTTTGTTGGTCTTGTTGTGCATTACCTGCACCACCCATTTTTAGTTTAGAAACATATCTATTAAAAGCCATTAACGGAAACTGTGTGCTTCTACGCATTATACTTGCCGCGCCTGGATCTTTTAATTTATCTAGTGCATCTTTGTCACCTACAATAAAGTAGATGAAGTTGTATAAGTCAGTGCTTGACATTCTAAAATGATTGTAGTTGTCATGCCCTGATGTCTTCTTAGCATACCCATGTGCATATGCCGCCATGTTTGGAAACTTTCTAAGAACTTCCATAATAAGCATAGTTAGATATGCTCGCTCGCAACAGTCTGTATAGGTAAGTGTCTTTAATGCACCACCTTGTCTAGTCAGTCTAGCTTCGTGAAGTTCTTTAATGAATTCCATTAGTAGTTACTTCGGCCGCCGTCTGGTCTTCTATCTGCACCTGAAAGATTAGCCATGTTAGCCATCATGTTTTTCATTTCATCAGGGCCTTTGGCTGATACTATTTGTTTCAATTTACCCGAGTCCATTACTATTGCAGTCATTCTTTCAACTGCTGAAGGTTTAAACATATTAGCAATACTACCTGGCTTTGAACTATCTATCATGTTGAGTAGTAATGACGCTGTTTTATCATCCATTTCAACTTCTGTACCATCTTCTGTTTTGATTGTTTGTTGCGATCCAATATTTAGAATCTTCTTTAACTGATTAGCTGGATGGTCTGTATAGCTTTTGTCAGTCATTCCACGCTCGTCATTATCTAACTCACTACCTACACCTCTTAGGCCAAAGTCATCATCTCCGTACTTTTCATTTAGGTCTTTCATTTTCATAGTTTTTCTCCTATCTCTCTACTGCTCTATTAGCGGCAGTAAACACTGCTCTGTTAACTAATTTAATATCGCCTTCAGGATGAGCTAACACATACCCTTCGCCGCCTTCTTTACCATCTGTCTTAGCTTTAACCGCATTTGGGTTTTTATCTAAGTCAGCAATTATACTATCTTTTGCTTTCATTATACCTGTAACAACTTCAAACAACGATGTCCAAGCATTCATGTTCTGCTTAATGTATTCAATGATCTTTTGTTGTTTACCTTGGCTTATTCCTTTTTGTGCTACTAACCATTTAGTGAAGTCACGTCCTAGGTTATCAAGTCCGGTATCAACTTTACTGTTCATGTACTTGTAAATTATCTTTGGAAAGTCTTTCATTTTCATTTGTGTAAGTTTGTTTATGTCTAGTAAACTATCGATGTCTGCTGAGTCTTTCTTAATTATTTGTGCAAGCCTATCAAGTTCTTCGTTAGGAACTTGTGCTGGTTGCTCAATAGTCACAGGAGGTACAACTAATAACTGATTACCTTCAAATATATCTAAGTCTTTAAGTGGATGTTCGCTACCGTCTGGGTCTACCATTCTGTGTACGACTACACCAGCACTTGATTTAGCAATCTTCTTGCCTAGATCACTTGCAACATCAACAGCATACTCTACAAGTTGCGGTTTAAATACAAAATTCTTTTCTATTACTGGTGGAGTGTTATAATATAACAAGTCGCCTTTGAAGTAACCTCTGTAGGCTTTTGGTACTGCTTTTTCAAACACACCAAATGCTTGTGCCATGCTGTCTGCAAATGCTATACGCTTTGGATCATCTTTGTTTATTCCGCCGCTTCGCATAAGCAGTTCTTGTTTAAGTGCATCTGGACTAGTTGTTCTACCAACTCCTTTTGATTTAACAAATCCGCTTTTGTCTGTGAATACAAATTCACCATCATCATTACGTCCAAAAACAACTGCGGGAGATCCGTCCCATTTAAGTGTAACGTTTCCTTGTCCGCCTTGTGACATATTACGTAACGAAGCTAACGCTCTCATTGCTCCTTGTGAACCTTGTAAGTAAACTAAATCTTCTGCATGATCAATCCTTGCGGCTTCTCTAATAATACTTTCATTGTTTTGAGATTCAGTTTTAATAACCCAACCTGATTTGTCCCAGCCCTTGGCAGTGTAATCTTTCTTTGAAATTTCTCTTTCATCTTTTGCATTGTTAGGATGAAATATTACGACTGCATTTTTAGGAACTATTTTCCAATTTGCTTTTGTATATTTCTCAACATCGTTTGCCGCAACAGTTTTAAATACTTGTTGGCCTTTAACTCTACCTTTAACAGTAACAGTATTACCTATGATTCTCTGTCCTACCCTTGTGCCTATGTCACTAACTTGACCTAGCGTAGTTTTACGTCCACCAGCATCTTTATAAGTCTTAGCCATAGCACCAATAGAGTCTTGTGATCCTTTACGTCCAACAGCATAGCCACCTTTGAAGGTATCTAATGCTTTACCTATAAAATTCTTTTCATCAACTCTTGTTTTAGCCTGTAACATACCTGCTACCATACCACGTGTCTCTGGTAAAGGTAATCCTTGCTTTTCAAAGTTTGCAAACGCATCTGCTGTTAATGCTTCGTAGTCTGGACTGTTCTTAATCTTCTTAACTATAGTTTCAACACTGTCTAAGTCAGCACGGGTAGAACCTTGTCCTAGTAATGCCACTGCAACTTCATCTGGTGCACTAGCAACAAGATCATTTGTTTCTCTATCAAGTAATCCTTTACCTGGAGACCATTTAAATCCTCTTGCCTTTGCCATACTGGCAAGCATAATTGCTCTGTGAGCACCTTTGTATACTGTTCCGTCGCCTGTGCCTTTAAATGCAAACTTCATTGCTTCTGGATTACCAAACATTAAATCTGTCTGTACGTATCCGTTGTTAGGGTTTCCGTTAATAGGTGTTTTAAAATGAACACTAATACCTGACTTAGCAACCCATTGCCTAGTAGTATCGTCTGGATGATTTTTCATCTTCCATGCGTTAAGTTTATCAAACAACTCTTGCTTGTCTACCTTACTTGCATCAATAGCAACATCTAAGTCGCCTGATGTATCTTTAATACCTGTTGAGCCTAATTTCATATCAGTATGATTTAACCCTGTAATCTTTTCTAACCATGCAAGTGTTGGATCAACATCGTTTCTAGCAATGCGTTGTGTAACAGGTGTACCCTGTTCATCTTTGAATATGTTTCCACCTTCTTTAAGAATCATTTTTTTTGCTCTCATTAATTTTATATATGCCTCGTTTAAATTTTCGAGCATCTCCACTCTTAATACTGTTAATGAATCTACGTTCAAGCTCTAGTGCTTCGTCTTCTGAATAATGTTCAGATATCTGTTCAAACAAGTTAACTGTACTCTCAACAAGGTTTACTCCTGTAGTTTCAATGAGATGGTCTTTATTTCTATTGAAATTAAGATTATTCAGTTCTTCAAGTATAGATCTAGTAGCTTTTTTCATTATGTTACATCCTTATAACGTATTTAGTCATGCAAAGCAATAAATATTGTATTAACGGAGGGAGTATAAAAATGGGAACATATAACAACAAAATCATGGCAGAATTTAATCCGCCGCGGAAATGGGTATTAGGTAGAGACCTGTCATACACTACACACGATTTAACTGTAGACGAAATTAAAGCACTTAAAGGTGTTGGTGTAAAAATTAAAAGAGAAACTAACAAAACAGAAACTATTACAGTACCAAAGGGATTTGTAACAGACTTAGCATCAGTTCCAAGAGCAATGTGGTGGGCTATAGCACCATTTGATGTAGCAAGAGCGGCAATCGTACACGATATACTGTATAAGAGTATTAGACAATATCGTTGGAAGATGAAGGACAAGGAAGATGCAGAGTTAATTAAACAAGCCAAACTTGCATCTGATAAAGTATTTTTATTAGCAATGAATGATGCTGAACCTTCAGTACCTAAGTGGAAAAAATATTCTGCTTGGAAGGCTGTTGATTTATTTGGCAATGGTTCTATTGTCCCTAAAGAAGATAATATATAAAAGTTAAACAATAGGGTGCCTTAGTTGCACCCTATTATTATGAGTTACATTTCTATTTGGTTAGGATTAATCTCTTAGTATATTAACTATTTTCTGTGCTAATTCTCTAAACCAATACTCTTTATTACCTCTTGTTGTTTCTGCGGCTGTTCCAATTCTAATACCGCTTGTCTCTACAAAAGATCTTGGATCATTTGGAACACCGTTTTTGTTTACAGTAATACCATTTTCTTCCAACAAGTCTGCCGCTTCACGTCCGGAATACTTACTG
>JGI24005J15628_10000332_pt1 | contig 27869 bp, 57 predicted proteins | sample LinPmetageLP40_FD_15628 | JGI IMG/M metagenome (IMG submission 15628)
CTAAAGTCAACAGCTTTTTGATCTTTTTTTTGCACGGAAAAATAATTTTGGAATCGTGTTTTTGGATAATTTTTGCGGTCGATACTTACTCTTTCGCTGGTGTAGCCGAAATAATATCTCAAAATACTACCCCGGCCTTATATAAGAGCGACAGCTGCGATTATGACAAACATACTAAAGACAACAGTTTCTAAAAACAATTTAATCATTTATATACTCCATATCATTATTAACAAAAAACCAACTAAAACAAATATAAACATTTAAAATCTCCATCTAATTAAAATTAACTTATAATTAATAATACTAATTAATATACTAAAGACAACAGTTTCTTATAATAATTTAACTATCGTACTTAACTCCTATCAATCTAAGATATGTTGAACCAGATCTGAATTGACCTGGTGTCTGCTTAGCTCTCTTACACCCAACATAGTCTACTAGCTTCTCTAAGACATAACGTGAAAGAGGTTCGTTGATAATAAAGCACATGTTACGCTTATCGTTCTGATGCTTATAGTTCTTAAATGACTTGTTAGTCCATGATCCGAAAAAGTCTAATGTGACTGTATCTCTCATCAATTGCCTTACTTGTTTTGTGTTTAACATATTATATTCTTTCTTAATATAGCTCCAGAAATCATTATGATTAACAGTGACTCTTAATCCTAGCTAGTAGTAATTTGCGTGTTGGGGTTCCAGAAACTATTGTTAACAGTGACTCTTAATCCTAACCCCTACACAAGGAGATAACTCTTACTTATTCGACCACAACTCTTCAACCAACTCGGTTACGTCAGATTCATCGATCCAAGGATAATCTACCTGCCTTGAAATTTCAGCCTGTGCTCGCACTTGCTTAATCTCAACAGCTTTCTTAACCCATTCCTCTACCTGACCGTAGAACTTATCTTCTAGCTCTAAAATATAATTTCCTGTTTTTGACATTTAATTCTCCTTAATTTCTTATTATATTCATTATCACACATTACAGACTAAAGTCAACAGTTAATTCAACTTTATTTTGTTTATTTCCTATAACAATAGTATCTGAAACAAACAAAGAGATTATCATGAATCTACTACCTGAGATCTAGCAGTAATTGATGACGGCGATAAAAAGTAAGTATACTCTTGTCCTAGATCTAATCTATACACAACAACTCTCTTACTAGTAAATCTAACAATTCTCGCCGCCATCATGTGACTAGGATTATTCTCTATATCCACTAAGTCACCAACTTTAAAACCAAACTTTTCCATTAAGCCATCTCTGATGCTGTATAATGCTGAGGAATTTCATAAGTCTCCATCGCAACGATATCGTTAACAGATAGGTTATATGAATTGAAAACTGCGATTGCTTCATTAACAGAAGCCTTCTCAGTATAAGCAAATGCCATTGCAGCTGGATGAGCTTCAGGACCTACCTCAGTAAAAATTTCAGTTATGAACTCTTGTTTTTTAATAGTCATTTAAATCTCCTTATTTCTAACTATAACTTATTATCACACATTACAGACTAAAGTCAACAGCTAATAGATAATTAATATCTATCAGCTATACAAATAAACTCTTCGTGACAAGCATCACCAAAAGCCATAGGATTCTTATCCATAAGATCACTTAGCTCATCATCGCTAAGTGGTTTATTACTAAACTTATACTTAGCTTCTGTAATATAAGCATTACAAAAGTCCGGATAATCATGAGCTTCGATGTTCTCAACTTCGACATCAATAACTTCTTGATTGTTTAATTCAAATTTATAAGTCATACTAAATCTCCTTTTTTCTAACTATGCCTTATCATCACACATTCTATACTAAAGTCAACAGTTATTTTCATTTTTTTTAATTATTTCAGAGTTTTTTTTGTGTCTCTCTGTGTGTGCAAACTAAGTCACCACCACTAGAGGACGTTTAAATCAAGTTATATACACTATATAAAGGACGTTTAACACCCACCAAAGCATGTTTATTTACACGTTTTAAATGTAATTAAATGCATTAAAATAAAAGGCTAATTAATTACTATCTTATTATATTCAGTTTTCTCTTTTGAAGAATTAGGAATCCACATTTTATTATTATGCCAAGTGTGGTTCTCATGTAATGGATATCCAACAGATAAAGCTAGACTAAAATTTAGTTTGTTAATATTATTGTTTTTAAATAAAATATCAGGTAGCTTTTCTTTCATTACACATTGACAAAATCCAGTCTTTAATCCTATCTGATGAGCAGCTAAGCCTAATACTCCTGCTGAAATTCCCATCTCCATAGAACTAATTTCAGAATATAAACTTCTTTGCATTTCAACGGCTTGTATACATCTTTCTATTAAAACTTGATGATTATAATCTTTTCTAAAATATAGAAATAACAAATTGCAATCTACTTGAGGATTTTGTAATCTTCCTGCTTTCAATTGAGTTATCATTTTATTAGAATGTTTAAAAGTTTTTTCTTGATCATGATTCCTAGCCACTTTAGCTACTTTGTTTATCACATCTCTATTTTTAACAACAATAATATCAAAGTTAACTATATTTTGTTTTGTTGGAGTGCTTAAAGCTATATCATGTAAATGATTTATAGTATAGTCATCAATAGTTTTAGATAAGTCCCAATTACGTTGACATCTTTGAAAACTTTGAACATTATCTAACAAATTTGATTTTATCATGATTGTCTCCTTATTATTTTTTATAATATTATTTTAGGAAATTTTATTTTGTTTGTTATAGGACCATATATCCAATCTTTCTTTATTATTGTATAAGGTCTATAATGTAAAGTGTTTAGAAATAATGTAATTGGATGTTTCATTATTTGTTTTATATTGCTTTTCTCTACTTCTACTTGTATAATAGGTAATGATTGTTTTATAGTGTTCTCAGCACCTTTGAGTACTTGTAATTCATAGTTTTGTGTGTCTATCTTTATGAAGTCAGGTTTAATTTTATAATTGTCTAATAACTGTACATGAATTGATTCTTTAACTAATTTGATTTTTTTATTATAATGCAACCATTTGGCATTAGTAAAATCATTGATAGACCATCCTCCAGAATTACTATAATTAGCATCATTGTGTATAAAAGTATCTTGTGTTTTATCTCCTAATGCTACATTGTATGTTTTAACATTATTGAGATGTTTCACGTTATCTTGAAGACAATTATAGTTAATATCTACAGGTTCAAATGAATATACTTCTTCAAATATTTCACTATATCTAGTAGTCATTAATCCTATGTTAGCTCCAATGTCTATAACTACTCTAAATTTTTTTAATAATTTTAATGATTCGTTTAGAGGAATATGTTGATAATCAGTCTCCATATTATTATATAACCATTGCTGAAAATGTTGTTCTTTTTCTGGAAGACTCCAACCATTATATTTTTTTATCACTCGATTCACCTTTACCAATTAACATATTATCATTGCTTTGTAAAGATTCAGCAATATCTATGACTGTTTCATGTTTAATTATATTAATAATAGTATTAGTCAAAGTGACTTCTTGTCTTAAATATCCTATCTTACTCTGTAGCTCTGATAATTCCTTTTCATAAAATTTAAGCTCATTCTCTTTTCTAAGTTTAGTTTCAATAAATTCAGATATCAATATTATTCTTTTTTGTTCAGTCATTGAATCCTTCACCTTTTATAAAATGATGAGTTCTATGAGCTACAATAGCAAATAATAATTTAGCTAAATTATCATGTGTATATTTTCCATTATCACATTCATAAGTCCATTTTGTTTTTTCCATTAATACCATCCCATAATTAATTTAGTTTCTTCAGGAACCATCTCCATAGTAAAAGCAGGTTCAAATACTAATTGTCTGTCAACTGATCTTACACCAGGGGTGTTAATTACTGCTTGCTCTATATCATTACATATTTCATCTGCATATGGACAAGCCATAGATGTTAAAGTATGCTCTACTCTTACTCTGTCACCATCTATTTCTAGTGTATAAATTAATCCTAAGTCATATACACTTATACTTGGCATCTCAGGATCAAATACATTTCTAAGAGATTCAATAACTCTTTCTTTAATTGATCCTACCATTATACTTTAAACTTTACTTTGTTGAAATATGCATTAGAAGCTAATGTTGCTAAGTCTAATTCTTGTTTCTTAATAAATTGTTTATAAGCTGTATCAAAACCTTGCTCTTTCAAATAAGCTTCATTATTATTCCACAATCTCTTAAAATAACCATCATAACATTTTTCTATAGTTTCAATAGTAACATTAAGATGTCCTTTAGTCATATAAAATATTCTACACAGTTCTTTTAGATCTGGATTGCTCATATTCTTTTCTCCATAACATATATGCTTCTGTTTTTAATGTAAATTTACATGTCTTAGGACTACATAAATCACATTGATTATCTATTAATATTTTTGATACCCATTGATCATCTCTCATCTTTTTATCTAAAAATATATGAAACTTCATCNCCACAATTCCATCATTACACCAACACTTCCATATATAATTGCTACACATACAATATACATTAAGATATAATCAGGAGTTCTCATTTTTAATTCCTAACTTCTGTAATCCTCTTGATAAAGCAGAAGCAGGAATATCTGATGTAATAGTAATTAAACTTTTACTATTTTGTAATTGTAGNTGATCAGCTACANTTTGAGCTTTTTGTTTATCAGTATATATATGAACTATATTATCATTCATATCTCTCATTAAATAAAAATTTCTTTCTAAATCTGAAGAAAGGAAATAATTCCCTTTAGTTTTTAATCCTGAAGCTCTAGGTTTCTTCAAATAAACTTTTATTGCATACATTATATATTTTCCCTCATTAGTTCTATTTCTTCTATTGTCGCAAATGCAATCAATTCATTTAATCTTTCAGCAGCTTCATCTATATCTTTTGCTGGAATAACTGCTACTCCTAATTGAATCATTTCTCCTTCTATAGGTTCTTTCCAAATGCTTAAAGCTATATCAGAATTAAATTCATTTCTATCCATTGTAACAGAATTTCCAGGACAATTAAAATATACTTTAAACATTCTATCTCTTTTTAGAAATATTACATTAGTGTCATCAAAGTCTAATTCTTTTCTAGTATTAAAATCTATTATGATTCCCATAACTCACCTTGTAAAATATCTTTTTGTGTTTTATTATTAAAACTATCAATGTCTTCATTGTTATAGTAAGTTCCTTGAATACTTTTTATTTCTAACATGTTAAAATTAGGATCTTCAACAAAAAACGTTTCTTGTTGTGTATCTTCACCTTCAAATCTAACATACGGAGCATCATAGAAACTATTAAAATGATCAGTTTGTTTTACTCTTGTTTTTATTTCTGAATATATATTCCATGGAAGATGTATACCAAAATGAGGAACACACACAGCTCCCATATCAACATTATGTAATGTTCTTTCATGAGATTTAAATCTTCTTGGAGTTGATTCATGAAGAGTTAGTTCATTACCATAAAAATCTATATCTTGCCATTTACCTTTTTCAAATGGACCAAGTTTACACATTAATAAATCAGTGTAGAAAGGAAGAGTAGTTTCTAATCTTCCTCCTTCTATTGCTAAATGAAAACAATTACTCATGAGATGCCTCTATTGTGTAAAATGTAATAAAATTCTGAAACAAGTGGAACTACATTAATATCCCACCATTTGTTAAAATGTGTTTCGTTACTATCAAACACATCTATTAATATAAAATTATGAATGCTTTCACAATATTGAGAGATTGATGGCTCTAATAAACTATGTAATGATAATGACTCACACATTGCTAATTGAGGTATATATTCTGCAAATTCAGGTCCCATTTTTAGTTTTTCCTTTTCCTGATAAATAATAAACTTGTTTTTTCTTTATTTGTTCAAATATTGCATGTTCATCTGGATTATTCAATCTCCATTCTCTATCTTTATACAAAGACCATATAAATTGATAGATAACAATTAGAACAATGAGCATTCCAATTCCTAATAACATGTATAGTAATGTTTCCATTATACTCTTCTAATCCATACTTCAATCATCTTATTCTCCTTACTGATCCACTGTGGTTTGCTAAATATCCTTCAAACTCTACGTCGTTATATTCTTCTCTTAAAGATAGAAATGCTTTAATGTTTGACATAGCATCATCAAACAGTCTAATTCTTTTATATATATCTTGATCTAAATATTTCTTAATGATGACAACTTTATTATCAGCTGCTGGACCTGAACCTAAGTTTCCAGCTCTCTCAACATAGATATTGTCTATGTCAATTCCTTGATTTCTAAATGTATCTAAGAATAAATCTTTATTATCAAAGTTAGGTCTAGCTGTTATTATAATAACTTTACTTCCAGCTCTAACTGCATTTTTTAATATTGCTTTTACTTTATCAATCATTCTACCTATTGGAGTAGATGTTTTGTAAAATAGTTCTGCTGATCTAAATTCACCAAAATCAAATTCTTCATCTTTTTTAAGTTTATATTTGTTAAATTGTTTATTATCTAATGTTTTAATTACTTTATCACCATTCATTACTTTTACTTTAGCTTTAGTGATAAACATAGTTTCATCAATATCAAAGATAGTTAAACCTTTTCCAGTTTTTTCATTTAGATATGATTTAAAACTTAACATAGATTATTTATTCTCTTTCCAATTTAATTTATTTTCAATTGCATATAATGAACCATTAATATAATCTGTATCTTCCTCTTGAAGAACACTCCAAAATTTAGATATAGTTTCTATATGTTCTTTAACTACTAATGGACGAGAAAGATGATAATCACTTTCCATCCAACTTTGCAATATATCCATTCTTTCTTTTATTTTTACTTGAATAGAATTATTCATATTATATTCTGTCATTAACTTATTTCTTTCTCATAATCATGATACCACGTACAAGCTGCTGATACAATTCTATTATTATATTCATTACTAAAACCAGTTCCAGCTTTCAATGAATCTAAATCAATAAAATGTTTATGGAAATGAGTAATTGAATCCCATTCTTTGATTATTCTTTTACATAACAAATCATAATCATTATCATGAAGAACATATTTGTCTTCTTTGTAATACAAATAACTACTCATTAGATAATAAGGAACGCATCTATTAACACTGATTTCATTTATATTAGGATATAATGACATTATTGATCTTCTCCTTGAGTTAATTCAAATATTTTCTTCAGAACTGTATACTCACCTAAACCATAACCTTTAAGATGATCTCCACTATGTTTTAAACTCTTAACAACTTCTTCTATTTTGTTAATCTCATCAAAAACATACATTCTTATGTTAGATAATTTTTTAGCATCTTTAGCTAACTGAAGTGTTCTACTCATACTCATTACTTAACTCCTTGTTCATAAGCTGCATTAAATATTATATCAATCATAAGCTCAGACATCTCATTCTCAACTTGAGTCCATCTATCAGCTGTTACAGGATATGAATACTGTGATGTATTAATTGGAACAAAACCAAAGAATGTTTTGAAATGAGCTCTCTTATTTCCAAGAGCGTTATTGAATAAATCATGAAGTAGGTTTTGAGCTATTCTAAATTTCTCTAACTTCTTGTTAGAAGATCTAGATTTTTCTACTCTACCTTCAAAAGGCAAACGATCATTAAGCTGATCAACTATATTTTGGAAACCACTATTGATTCCCCATGAATTTGTAAAAAGTTCTAATTGCATTTTTCTCTCCTTAATTAACTTATAGTATTATAATCCCACATTTAATACTAAAGTCAACACTAAAATGCATTTAATTTTAATAATATTCTTTTATTATTCTTTTTATTATTGGATCTTCGTTATCATAGTCTAAGTAATGTACTTTCATACCTCTATTATATTTACCTAAGATTAAATGATCTCCATGAGCATTATATTCACCAAGAGATTCATATCCTAAATTTCTATAAAATTTCCAACTGTTGGCTTTAGCTATAATTTTTAAGTACTTAGCAGATCTATATCCATACCAAAATGCATTAGTAACTAATTTGTCTCCATATCCTTTTTGTCTACTATCTTTAAATACATGTAATAACTCAATTGAGAATACTGTTCCTTGAATTTCACCTACATATCCTCCAATAAGTTTATTATCACTTATTTCACCTATAGCATCTGGCCACAAGTTTTGTTTATCACATCTCTCAAGAAAAGTATGAGCAAAAGAGTTATCTGAATCATCATCCATTCTTAATAGAAATTGTTTTCTGCTAATGTTTCTTATCATGGAATTTTTCCTAGTTCTAAATCTTTTAAATCTTGAAGCTTTTGTCTTTTCTTTGTAGCAGCATCAACTAATTCTTTTCTGCTAAGTACACCAGCTTCTTCTAATAGTTTAATCATACAATAGACGTCACCCAATTCTTGTTTGAATTCTTTATGTCTATTCTCATCCATTCCCCATCTAAGATATTTCATACAACTTTGTATTACTTCACCACATTCTTCTGCTAAAACTACAAATAATTCTTTTTCAGGCTTGAATGTGTTAACTTTTGAGTTAGGATCAGCAGCTTCATTAATATAATTAGTTACAACAGGATTAGTTGCTTGAATCTCACTCACTTGTGAAATTCTTTTAGCAACTGCATCTCTATAAGATAATCCTGTATATCCATTAGTTGGAATCTGCATTATTTTATTTCTTTTTGATATTGAATAATTAATCTTTCTTTAATTCCTTCAATATCACTTTTATCATCAAATATTTCATCAAGTGACCTTGAAGTTCTTTTTTTAAATTTTCTTCCTTCGTTTCTATTAATAGGTTGAGACATTTCTCTAGATCTTCTAGCAGCTAAAACTACTAACTCGAATTTATTTTCTACTTTATCTTCTAAATCATTAAAATATAAATTATCACTCATTATTTTTTATCCTTATACATAGTTTCATCAGCTTTTCCTGTTCCATAGTCTCCATCGTACATATTCATAGATTCAGCTTTAAATAACAAAAACTGGCCAACTCTCGTTCCTTTTTTAATTATAGCATCGTTAACATGTACATGTAAAGCTCCTGCCATAACACCTTCATAACCACTATCATAAAGACCAGATGTAATAAATATACCATTTCTATTTAATGTAGATCTTGTTATAACCCATCCAGCTTCATCTTTAGCTATTTTTATTTTACCTTCCATTATTATTTCATAACAACCTGGTGTAAGATGCCAATAATTATTAAGGTCAGGTTCTATTTCTATAGCCCCTCTATGTTCTTTCATATCTTCATCAATTAAAAATACTTTATCTTCATTGATCTTAAAAATCTTATCAACCTTTAGATCCATAGCATTTGGTTGTATTTGTGTCTCAGACATCCATTTAGACAAACTACTATTTGAATTTATTGAACCTAAGTGAATCATTATTTCTTCTCCATAAATCTAAAATGATATACTAATACAGCATAATGAATAAGTTTCAATAAATCAGACTTAGCATTTTCTTCACTACCTTTTTTACCAAACCTCATAGCATACTTTATCAAAGTACCCATACATGTATTCTCTGCTATACCTATTGAATCCCAAACATCAATTGTCTGAACTTCATTCTTACCTACATAATGTTTACTATAAGTTGATGATATATAATCTTTAACTTCTTTAATTATTTTATCTTCATTATACTTGTAATCAGTCATTAATTCATCTCTCCACATAATTTATCTATATACAACATATTTTCTTTAGCTTTCTTCATTAACTTGTTATCATTAGTTTTAAAATTAAAGTTAACTTCTTCTTCGAATTTTCCTTGCATTCTTCCTGTAGGTGAACCATCAAAATTTTGATCGTTTAATCCTAACCATATAGCAGCAGAAGAATCCCAAGTATCAATATATTTTTTAAACCTATCCATAAATAGTATTTCATTAGGTCCATCAACCATACCCAACAAATGTAACTTTTGATAATTATCCATAATATCTTGGAAGAAATATCTTTCTCTCAATTCATACATTAATTTTAATCTTGAAGTAAATCTCTGTAAGTTATTACCTTGTTCAACATTATAAGCTAATGGTGCTGCTAATATTGATACTCCAATATAATCAATTAATTCAGGTGATTGAGCAGCAAACATATAAGATGTAATTAAATCTTCAACATCACCAGTTTTACCTTGAGGTACAAAGAAAGTTCCAAAGCCACTATCCTTAAATACTGGTCCTTGAATACTAGCTGTTTCAATTGTTTTTTCAGATCTTTCCCCAGGATAATCTGATAATACAATATAGTCAGCATTTATCTTCTTACCCATATCAATTAACTTATTTGGATCATACATAGGTTTATTCTGTTTAAACATCTCGAATGCAGAGTTATCCATAATTATTTTACAGTCATACTTTTCTTTCTGGTTGACATACCATTGAGTATAACTATCGTCTACTTCTATTAAATGTGCTAATACAAGATGAACAGGACGTCCATCTACTAAATCTAAATGTGGTGTTGGTGAAATGTGACAAAAATCGATCATAATATACCTCTCAAACTATATAATTATTATAGTTGAAATTTAATATTTTTTTCTAATTATCTGTAGCTATTTTAAATAAAAGATCACCAGCTTCAATAATATTTCTCATGTATGCTTTATAATATTTTTCACCGGTTGATTTTACTGCACTAGGTCTTTGAAAAAAACCTCTTACTCTAAATAATCTTGCAGCTGAAGATGATCTAGGACCTATACTTTTATCATATATATGAACTATTGAATCAGTTGTTTGTTCAAACTCTATAGTCAATTTAGGAAATAAGGTTTTAAGGTTCTCTTCAAAATTTTTACCAAACTTTGCTTTCTTGTAACCTGTACTTGTAAACTTTATTAACTCTATTCTTGAGTCACCTTTGTTAGCAGCAGTTTTGAGAAATGATATTAATTTATCTGCAGGAAGATTTTGATTTAATTGTTTAGTTGCATAACTATATGCTTCGCCTGCTGCAGCTCTTATAGCTACTTCAATTTCTTTCATTCCAATAGCACCTCTATCAGAAAAAGTAGCTTTTAAATCTACATCTTTTAATTTATCATTAAACTTAGTTTCAATAGGTTTAACATTTATACCTAGTCTTCCCCAAATTTCAATTTGTTTATCAAAAGTCATACCAGCTACCTGTCCAAATTGTTCTCCTCCTTCAACCTTAAGAGATATCTGTTGAGGAGCTTCTTTTCCATTAATAATTAGTTTAATATCTGCTTTAGTACCTTTTTGATCGCCTGTACCATCAGAGTTTACAAATATATCATCAACCTTACCATTAGCATATAATGCATGTGATTGACCTCTTAATCTTCTTTCAGTGTTAACATAACTTATAGCTGAATCAAATAAATCATCTACCAATTTCCAGTTATTTTTATCACTTATAAATTCCCAAGCTTTTTTTGGAACACCTACTTTAAATCTTATATTATCATCTACTTTTACAGTACCAGATAATTTGTCAGATCTATGTAATGTTACATCTTGAGATCTTAACACTTTAGACAACATGTCATATATATGAGGTTTTGATATAATAGTAGTTTTTTGAGGAGCATTGAAAAATCTAGCTGTGACCGCTGCACCTAATATTATTTCAGCAACATCTCCTCTATTAGCAGATATTTTAATAGCTTCGTTGATATATTCTCTAAAATCTAACATTTATCCTCTATTCAGATATAACTATCCGAATTTCGGATATACACAATGAGCTCCATTCTCACCATCTTCGCTTACATCAATAATTATATCTCTTCCAGGATATTTATCATTTATATTGTTAGCTAATTCATCTGATATCATTTCACATGATTTATAGTCTAATTGTAGTTCACCTTCATATAATTTTTGTAACCATCTTTTGAATTGTATAAATTCTATATCTCTGTCATCATTAAACACTTCAATCTGTACTTTAAATTTAAAGATGTGTCTGTGTATATATCCTAAAAATGATACATCATATTCATCTTTTGTAGCTAACTTAGGATCATCTAATGCAGCTGGATACTTATGAAAACCTTCTTTATCAAATGTAACCCATATATATTTTTTCGAACTCTTCATGACTTGGCTCCTAGTTGTTTAAAATTATCTCCGTAAGCTATTATACAAACACTATTAATACTTGGATGAAACTCTAAGATACTAAATGTTTTTGTTTTTAAATTTACAAATATTTGTAATGGAATATGTACAGGAGCATGTGCAAGTCCTTCAGTTGTTCTAACCTTAGCACTTTGTACTCCTGTTATTAATGGAATCTCACCTTTTGAGCGTACTGTGTCTAATGCTATTTCTTTTTGTTCACACATGACAGGTTTTTCATTCCAAGAGCCTGATTGTACTTTATTGAACAAACTAGATAACATTGTTATAGCTACTAATCCACATAATATATAAAATATTTTCATAATATAATTCCTTTTATAAAAAAAGTGAAGTATAGTTTAGGTGAGAGAGGAGTAAACTATACTTCACTATTCTGTTATGTTCTTGTACCTGCAAATGTTTGTTGCATTTTTATATAGTCTAAGAACTCATTCTTTACTGATGGATTAAAGAATTGTCCACGAAGCTCAGTAGTTTGTGTAAGTGAGCTATGAGCAAGAACACCTCTGTGTTCCATACAACCATGTGTAGCTTGTACATAAACAGCTATGTCTTTTGTACCTGTATACTTTTGTAATTCATTAGCTATACTCATAGTAAGTTCTTCTTGTAATGTTCCACGATTAGCACACCACTGAGCAATACGAGTATATTTAGATAAACCAATTACCTGAACACCTGCAAGTAGTCCAATATAAGCTACACCTTTAACAGGTTGGTGATGATGAGAGCACATTGATATTAATTCTGCTCTTGTAACAATAATACCTCCATATCGAGTATCAGGATCTGTATTAGGAAAAGCTGTAACTTTAGGTGCTTTCTCATATCGTCCACCCATAATTTCATTAATATACATCTTTGCAAGACGACGAGGTGTATCCATTGAGTTAGGATCGTTGTGACGATCTATTAACAAACTATCTAATACACCTTCAAACTTTTCTTTTAACTCTTCTATAAGGGCTTGTTTATCTTCTTCATTAACGTACTCTGATATATTATCACCAGCCCAATATCGCTTACCATCTTTTTCAAGTTTCTGTTTAATAACATCAGAGATACCATTTTTATTCATTAATATATTCCTTTTTCACAATTGCACTGTTAGCTCCATGTTCTGCACATTCAACAGCATGTACCCAACATCTACTTAAAGTTTTATCTCTTATCATAGTATCAGCAAACTGGAAAGCATGTTCAGCAAACTTCTCTGCTCCAACTCCAGCAAAAGTTCTTATTTTAACTAAATCTAAATCTTCTAGTTCAATAAACTTTCTCATAAATGGATCATCTTGATCTAAGCACAACTTATGATCAAATTGATCTTCAAGCCAAGCTTTCAAAGGTTTAAGACCACCAAAGTCTACAGCCCAATTCTTATTATCTAATTTATAACATGCAAATGTAAATTTAAATTGTAGACTATAACCATGTAATAAATGACAATGTGAATGATCAGCATTAGGCTGACGAAACACTGCACTTAGACCTATATTATGTCCATACGTTTTTGTACTATAGTAAATCATTTTCTCTCCTATGTTCCTATTGCGTTACCAAATAGATATACATGTACTCTTGCACTTACATGATATCCTCTTTTGAAAGCTATTTCAGCTACTTTTCCAGCTGTATCTGTTTGTTCTTCTTCTCTAGCTCCAACAGGCATAATGTATACAGGATAATCTACACCTTCTGCTCTAAACAATTCTAACACTTCTTCCATTTCATCCCAATGTTCATTATCCGAACCACATACAAATTTCAAATGACCTCGATCAGTTAATTCTCTATAAACACTTACTAGTTCAGGTTTTATAGCTTTCTCTCTCTTCTCACCTGCAACAGACCATAACTTAGGACTAAGAGACATAAACAATTCATTCTGAGCTTCATGTTTCCAGAACTCAATAAAATCATCTCTCAACTTTTGTGTACCATTAGTTTCATAAGTTACAGAACCAGGTGTATTATGATCTTCATAAAAATGTCTCAGCATCTGTACACTAGCCATCTGAGCATGAGGCATTAGAGGTTCACCACCTGTAAAACACATATGTGATTTCATTTTACTTATAGGATGTAAAAATGTACCTTCAGGATTAGTTTCGTTAGAAGCACATTTCTTAACTACTTCACACAATTCTTTAGGTGTCTTTTTACCCATTAGATGTTTAAACTTTTTACTCCACGTATAAGAACTATCACAACCTTTGTCCCATACAGGAAGATCTTCTACTCTATTAACAGTAGTAGCATCAAAATCTTCAAAAGGTAATTCATATGTCTCAGGTTTAGTTGGAAACATCTGGCCAAAACCATTACATTGTAAATTACACAGAAAGAATCTTAACCAAAGAGTATGCACTCCTGTATATGTACCTTCGCCTTGAATGCTATCAAATACTTCTGAATATAAGTATTCTTTTTCACTCATACTATTTCCTCTAATATACCTAATAACTCTGCAACAAAGAAAAATACTCCTGCCGCAATAAAATTTCCCATTATTAGAAAAATAGCTGCACATAATCTAAGTACGCTTTTAATTATACTGACGTAGAAATGACCTCTACTAGTATCTTTATCTTGAATATTGAACATATATAACTCCTCTCTCTATTATTATAATGTATAATCAGAATATTTTTAATCTATTTGAATATTATACACCGGAGCTCCTGTGTACCAATAAGGAATGTTACCAAGTTTCCATTTTGCAAACATAAATTTTTCCATATTATAATAGTTTCTATATGCTTGGATAGGATCTTTATCATGCCATTTTTTATTTGTAATGGCTTGAGTAAATTTAGTTTTTTTTTGTTTAGAAAATTTGAGATATTGCAATTGAGCTTCGTATATCATTGTACAACCAGCTAACTTGTGTTGCTTCTTATATCGTTTAGAATATTCCATATTAAGAGCTCTAAGGTGTCGTATTAACCACTTAGCGTTTCCTCTTGATTCAATCGCCCACATTGTTGATGGATGTTTAACATGAGCAGGAGGATATCCTGGACATCCTAAAGTTTTACTAGGTTTAACATCATTGTTACCACTATACTTATCCATATAATTTTCATCAATAACTGCTGAAAGTATTTGACATGATTCAAGAATCATTTTAACTACATGTTTATCACACATCATTTCAGCTGATGTAGCAGGATTTTTATCTAAACAGAATACGTTCACGTTCACTCCTTATTAATTTTTTAAGCCAAATATTTCCTAAATTTTGAACATAAGCGTTTTCAATATTAGCTTTCATCCACGTGTCAATGATTTCGGCAGATTCATCGACCCTATTATTATAGTCTATTTTTAAAATGTGTTTAAAATTTTCCATTATCCTCTTCTCATTCTTGCTATTTCTTTTGCATCATTAGAATCTTTTCTAACAGGAACCATATTACTTTTATGTAGAGTAGCTACACCTACAAGTTGATCTCCAGTATAAATATTCTCTTTTCGTTTTGTAGTCAAGTTACCAACAGGAAACTTAGATGTTAAATTGAACACAGGAACAAAAGATTTGGCAGAGGATGAAGGAATTGAACCCTCTCTTACTGGGTTGGAGTCAGCTGTGCTACCGTAACACTTATCCTCTATTTTAGATCTTTGAGTTGGGTGAGCTCCCATCTTTTTTAACCATTTGTCGTGTTCTGCTTTTGCTAGCAATTCACGTTGATTATTATTTTTTTTTCGCTTGCTATTATATTTTGTAGTAGTCCACATTGGACCTAATAAATGCATTGACATAGTCTCTCCTTAATTATTAACTATTACTTATTATCATACATTTAAAACTAAAGTCAACAGTTAATTTAACTACCATCTACTATCCCAAGGTAAACTTAATTTAAAAGCTGTCTCTCCATTAGGAATCTCAAACTCTTCAATACTAGACTTTGGTGTCTTATCTTTTAAATATTCGCTGTCTAATTCATATCTTAAAAAATAAAAACAAAATATATTAGCACTTAAATTATTCTGAAGTATCCTAGCTGAGTCACTAAAAATTGAAAAATGATTATCATTAATCAAAGGAGTGTTTGATAATTGATATCCTAACTTCTGAGATAATATTGCAGCTGGAATTTGATCTTTATAATCTGAATAACTAATTACTTTTTCATTGTTTGTTTGAAGAAAAATAGTATCAGCTATGTTGTTTATATAACTATCTATTTCTTGCCAAGTTAAAATTTTAGCTTGAGTAATTTTTTTGAGCATTAGCTAATCCTTCTTCTAATTCATATGCTTCTTTTTCCCATGGAAGATCTGTATAATTTGTAATACTAAGATCAACTATTTCATTCTTAAATTTAATAAAATTTCCATCTATTTGAAAATAGTCTTTAGAAATATGTTGTTTAAGATGTACACACTCGTGACATAATGTAAGAATAACATCATTCTTGTCTTTGAGTACAGTTTCATTTAAAGCTATAACAAATTCATTATCATCTTCTAAATGAATTAATGCTTTTGTGTCTTTCATATCTTCATCTAAAGCTATTTCGACTGTAATAGTTATTAACCTCTTACATCTAGGAAGAAGAGTCATTAATGCTTGTTCAATAGTATCTCTAATAAGAAAGCCATCTTCTTTATTCTTAATACCAATAATTTCTAAATCTATAATCATGAATATGTTATAGGAGATTTTCTTTTTAATTTCCTCTTTGCCAACCTTTGACATAATCATCTGAGAAATTAAATCTTGAGAAAGTTAATCTATCAACAAGTTTTACTGCTTGATTGTCTTTACCTATTGCAACGAAACCTTCTGGAGCTGTAGCAACAAAATCACCATTTGATTTAAGAGCAAATATTCTTCCACTTAACAACGATGATAGTTTTTTGATGATCATTACTTTTGCTTTGTTAACTTCTTCAACAAAATTAAATGACTTATCTACATCTGATTTTATTTTTTCTAGTTCTATTTCTAATTGTTTTAATGCAGCTCTCTTTGAATCTTTACTCTTATCAGTTTTCACTTTAGCAATAACTTTATCTTCCCAATAAGTTTTCATATATTTTATATATTCTTTATGAGATAAATCAAACTTATTAACTCTTATTCTTGAATTGATATAAGATTTGATATGTGAACCTACAGCTGCATTAGGAATCATAGCCATTGTCTTAACAATGTCATCAAATTTTGGACTTACATTTCTTTTTGCATTAGCTATATATTTTTTTAGTTCATTAGTCTCTGATGAAGTAAAGGTTGCAGTTCCTGATACATTTTTAAAAAAAGCATCGTCCATCCAAACACTTCTATCTTTTCTAAGTTTGTTTATATTAGCTCCAAATGAAGCTCTATAATTTTGTAAACTTGTTCTACCTTTATAAGTAGTATGAAAAACTATTCCTAAGTCTGCATTTCTTATTTCTTTTCCTACAGGACTATCAACTGCAAAAGCATATACCAAAGTATTAGGGTGAACTGTTATATATCTTTGACCATCAATAGTTTCATACTTTTGATCGCCTTTAGTAAACATCATATCACCTTGTAATACAGTATCTTTTGGTATACCTATTGATGAAAGATGTTTTAAAGCATATTGTAATTTAACAGCTTTTCCTCCAGAACCTTCTCCAGTAGTGATTTCTTGTTGTGTTTTATATAATTTAGGATTTTTATTGAATACAGATTTTGTACCAACAAAGAATTTTCCATCTTCAGGATCTGTTCCACAAAAAATAGCTGGAGCTCCATCCCATTTAACTGTAATATTTTCTGAAGAAGTATTATTAGACTCTAATGTATTGAGAACATCTTCTAACGTAGAAATAGCAAATTCAGCTCCAACTTTACCTCTCTCAAACAGATCTTCATCAGCATGAGTCATGTGTAAATTTTGTGAGCTGTCTGCTGCTTCAAATAATTCTTCGAATGATTTCAATTAATTAACCTGTTGTTTACTGTATCCCAATTTATTATATTCATATGAGTTTTTATATACTCAGTTTTATTTATACCATGAGATGGAATATAAGCATGCTCCCACAAATCTATAATAAGAATAATATCATTTACAATTCTATTATTTGGAATAATATTAACATAACCAGCATGATTCATAAACAACCAACCATTACCTTGTAACCTTGTAGCTTGATCAATTGCTGTAATAATAAATTTATCATAATTGCCATATCTATTTTCAATTATTTGGAGCACTCTTCCTGTTGGAATATTTTCATGTCTATATTCTCTGATATTATCAAAGTATGTAGAGTGTAAAAATGCTCCAGCTTTATTGAAAGGAATATCACCTACACTATTATTAAAATCATCAACGTGTTGTTTATACACACCATTAAAATGAAGATCAAAACCAATTTCATTTATGCACGGAGATAGTTCTTGAATATTATATGGAAATATTATCTGATTTAGGTTCATTTTTTACAATCTTTATATCTTTTGTTAATTTTGAAACTTCTGCTTGAAGTTTTTTAATCTCGTCTTTTTTATGCTTTATTACAGATGTTAGATCTTTCTGTATTTCTTTTTCTGTCAAAGTTTTAGTAGGAAGATCATTTTGAATATCCATATCAGGAAAAGCTTCTCTTGCTATTTCAACAGATAAACTAGGATATAATTTTTCTAAGTCTTTATCCTTTGCTAGAATAATCATTCTAGCTTCTTCAACAGCAACAGCTTCTAACATTTCAATAAAAATTCTCTCTCTTTGTAGAGGTTTTGTTTGCATAGATTGATTCGATTCAACAAAAGTAGGAAATATACTAAGATATTGCCACAATGATGCTTTACTAGGACCATCTTCTGATTGATCATTAAAAGGAGGATTACCTTCTGGTATGATTGATTTAATTGTTTTACAATAATTAAACTTTAAAATATATTTAAGAGGTATATGTTCATTAAATTGTTTTAGGTATTCTATCTTATTAGTTCTTCCTACAGTTTCTTCCATCTTTGTTAAGATTTCAAAAACTTGCATATCTTTTAGTTTAATCATAGTTCATTCCTTTTCTTACGCTATTCATAATATTTTTGGCTTGCCTTTGTGCTTTTAATGGTAAGCCTTTAGTAAATTCAGGGAGCTCTTCATCTTTTGCTAACTCTCTCATTTTACTTGCACTCATTCCTTCTACACCATCAGCATCAGGATCTCTTTGTCCTGCACTCATAACTTTAATGCTGTCGAAGTTGTATTCTTTACCGTTATATTTTTGTAGTAGAGTATCAAATTCTTTAACTCTATCAGATCCAGCTACTAAAATAACTTTTTTGTATTTCTTTTCTAACTCTTGCATTACTTTTATTATAGTGTTAGATTTGGATCTTTGTACAATATTTCCAAAAGAAAGTTTGGAATATTTAAATTTTGAATAATAATCTAATGGATTTTTTTTATCGTCTTGGGAGTGAGATAAAAAAAGTAAAGGTTGCCCTTTTGATAATCGAGCAACCTTTCTAATTTTATTAATTAACTTCTCGTGTCCTATGGTAGGAGGGTTTAGTCTCCCAAATGTAAAGACCGCAATTGACATGATAAATTAAGCATCATTGTCAGAGAAGAAAAAGTCTGAATCTGCATCTGCATATCTATTCTTATCGTCATTGATAGTTTTTCCTCTAGCAATAACTTTATTTGCAGCGTCATGAATCATAGTAATAGTTCCGTCAGCCATAGCTGCTTTCCAACCTACACTTGATGAAGTTGGTTTAACAGAGATAGTTGAATCATCTGCATTGTCTGCAGTTGAAGGAATCTTTGTTACATAACCTTCTATTACATGATTTGCAGTACCAAACTCTTGTGACCAGACATATGATCTATTAACATTAACAGCTGTCAATGCATCTGAATCAATTGTTCCCATCACTATATCAAATTCTGAATTATCACTATCGAAAGATATAGAAGTACTTTCACCTATTGTAATACCAGTTTTATTAATTACATCATTTTGTGTGACATAATCTGAGTCTGTCATTATAGTACCTGGAAGAGCATCTAAAACCTCAAATGAATAGACGACTTTACCTTGTCTCCTATCATAAACGGCTTGTCCAATACCGAAACCCCCTTTAAATGCAATAATACTTTCAGAATCGTTTCCTGTACGGTCAACTGCGGGGACGTAGCTCTTTCCATTACTTAGTTCATTATTAGCATTCCCGTGGAACACGTTTTGTTTTCTGTAAGCCATATGGAGTCTCCTTTAAACTTTTTTTTGGATCCGCTTTATTTATTTGTTTCAAAATCTGGGAGTGCTTCTAATAGCATTTTCATCTTGTATTTTGACAACAAGTTCATTAAACTATTTATAGAGCCTTCACTCTTTTCTTTGAATTGAGTTAATATTTGTTCTTTTAACTCTGTAGGAGTTCTGTTTAGATCAACTAAATCTCTATTTCTTATAACTCTTCTTGCAATTGCAGTTCCTAATGACTCTGGATCATTCATTAAGGAATCAAATTTAGCTTTTCTCAATGGTGTTTGTCTTAACGATTCTTCTATAATTACATTATCATCTGACATTACATTAGGAACACCATCACCCATATCTCCCTTCAACACTTTCTCTCTTAGATCGTATTCAGCTGAGACTTTAGGTTCAATCCATTTCTTCTGTAAATTACTGTATTGTTTAACATTAGAATATTTCTGAAGTTGAACAAAATCACGATCAGGAGAGATGATTAATAATGGCTCATCAGGTCGTTTCTTTTCTACAATAGCTGCTATGACATCGTCAGCTTCACAACGATCAATGCGCACGCATCTGAAAGGGGACATCGTTGTCATTTCATCTCTGACTTCATTTAAGACAGAGTATATTTTATTCCAATCATGTACTGAGTTGGATCTGCTTTTACGACGGTTGGCTTTGTAGAAAGGATAACGGTCTCTTCGCCAATTATTCGCTGCATCCATACAAATAATCATCTCTCCGAAATCGCTTCGAAATTGAACATTATAAAGTCTAATAATATTAAAAATTTGATGACGTAGTAAAGACGTATCATCTTCATAATCGTCTATTCTTGTCATCAACGAGGACATAGTCACTGATGAATAGTCTAATAATATCATAAAAACTCCCTTTCAATTTCTAGTATTATTATAGTAAGTTTTGGAATTTATTTCCAATAAAATCCTAATCTTTTAAAATCTTTTGATTTAATGAATTCGTAATCTTCAGAAGGAGGAACAAGTATGTCACCTTTGAATAAAGGTACTATTTCTTGTGCATGAGGCAGTAATTGCCAATCGACATTTAATCTTAAATGAATTTCAATAAGTTTACCATCTATGAATTCACAATTGATATATTTATATTTTTTTGTAAGATGTTTGAGTATATTAGGAAAAGGAATTTTATCTTTTGTTTTAACCCACTTTAACCATCTCCATAGGTTTGTTTCTCTTTTGCTTTTGATTCCTTCAACGCACAAATATTGTTTTTGATTTATATAATCAACAGATAAATGTCTTCCTTTAAACACTTCACACCAAAAAGTTCCTTCAGGCATTTTATCTTCTGTACTTTTCCAAAATCTTGTAAAGTAAGCTCCTCTTCCCATACCCATAAAATTAACACAAGGTCTTACAATATATTTGCCATATCTAGGAACATCTACTCCATGAGGACCACAAACATAACCTAATTTTTTTGAGAGAATTAATTTATCATAAATCCACAAATCATTGTTATGGACATTATAAAACATTTCAGTATCATCTAAGAACATGCAAGAATAGAATCTTTTTTAACTTGATCTACTAGCTTGTAACCCCAGGTTCTTAACAAATCAATTGAATTTACCATATTATATTTTGATTCTAAGTTTTTATCTTCAATGAGAATAACAGGTTTGAAATTTTTTATAGTTGTTTCAGCTCCTTGAAGAACAAAAGGTTCATATCCTTCAACATCAAGTTTAATAAAATCACATTTATCAAAGTTAAAAGAATCAATAGTTTTAATAAGATGTTTTCCTCCAATATGTGGTCTAGGATCTACTTTTGTAATAAGTGAATCTACTTTATCAAATACTAGATTAACTTCTTTCTTTATTTCTCCTAATCCACACGAATGAACAGTAACATTTTCCATATGAAAGTTTTTTATATTATTTCTTAAATAATTTCTCATATTGCTGTCTATCTCATAACAATCTACATTAGCAAAATATGAGTCTAAGTGAAATGTGATTAAACCATAATGAGCTCCAACATCAATAGCATTATTAAATTCTCTAACAAATCTAAATGCTTTTAAAAGAGCTTCCTTCTTATAGTTTATTATTGATACATTGCCTCCATGTCTTTTACTAAATTTTTTCAATTTGTAAAATTCATTTTTAAGAGTTATATCATTCTTTGCAACACTCCAATCAGAAGTGATTGTTGGATCAAAAATTCTATTATTCATAATAAAAATAACCTTAATTAAAATACGATTTAACTTGACTATACAAGTTTAACGTTTTTTTTTAGCTTGTTGTTTTCTTTTCCATACAACATTCTCTATTGTTCCTTTAGCATATGGATTAACATCAGGATCTGCTGCAGCTTTATCTTTCGCTTCTTTGATAGTCTTATCTTCTAATTGTATCTTTATATCAAATTCTTCTTTAGCTTCAAGTATCTCTTTTGCAGCTTCTGCTTCTTTAATAACTGATTCTTCTTTCTCTCTAGCTATTCTAAGAAGTTCTTCTTGTTCTGCTAAATCTTTAAGCTTTCTTTCTTCTTCTTCTTTTTCTTGTGCTTGTCTTAAAAGTAAATCTGTAGCTGCTCTTTGAATTTTTCTTTTATTTTCTTCTTCTTTAAGCTTCTCTTCTAACATTCTCTGAGCAGCTTCTTCAATTCTTTTATCTTCAAGATCTCTTACTCTCTGAGCTTCTTCTTCTTCTCTTTGTTTCTTCAAAGCTATTTGTTCTTTAAGCTTATTTTCAAGCATATCTGTTCTTGTACTATCATCTAATGTTTCGAAATCATATTCCAAAAGATAAGCTATCTCTGTCAGTCTATCTTCTACAATTTCCAATCTATTTTTTAATAAATTCAAAACACTATCTTTTTTTACTATTGGAGCTTTTATACTATTTTCATTTTCAATAGTTGTAGATTTTTTTCTCATAATTAATTCCAGTTTATATCCATTATTGATTTAGTATCAGTTTGTTTATTTGATTCAGCCTCATTTAAAGCATCAATATGCGCAGGCTGTTCAGTTAAATCAGTTATCTTCATTCTTGAATAATCAACATTCAATAACCAATTCCTTCTGTCAGCAGGATCTCCATATCTATTTTTTAATTGTGTGAATCTCACCATACCTTCATCTCTTAACTTATCGTTAGAGGTCATTGCAAAAAAGTAATCAGCAGTCATAGGAAGTCCAAAAGATTCTGACACAGATGTTATATCAACATCAGCATCAGCAAAACCTGCTCTATTCGTTTGAGTTGCTGTAAGTATTGGTAGATTGTATTCCATAGCTAAAGCTCTTAGTTCTTCCGCAGTTACTTTTACCTGTTCGTAGCTATTTGCATTCTTACTTACGCCCATAGCTGTACATATATTTAAGTAGTCTACACACACTAAATCAGGAAAAAAGTCTTTTTTTATTTCTAATTCTTTTAATAATGCTCTAAAATGACCTGCATGAGCAGTTTTAGTAGGATATTCTTTTACAATTAACCTACCTCTTGTTTTCATTTTTAGATTACCAAATCTTTTAAGGAAACTATCTTTACCAATAACATCTAAATCTTCAGAAGATAAGTTAAGTAAATTCTGATCTATTCTTTGAGCTATCTTTTCTTCTGCCATCTCTAATGTAATATATAAAACATTATGACCTGACTCAATTAAACCACTTGCCATAGAACACATGAATAAAGATTTACCAACACCAGTACCAGCCATAATTACACCCAAAGTCTTCGAAGGAAAACCTCCTTTTAAGATATAATCAAAATGTTCTAAACCTGAAGGTATCTTTTCTTCTTTCTTATTATAGAATTCCCATCTTTCTTCTACATCTTCAATAAAATCATGACCTACTGATTTATCAAACGAAGTAGATATAGCTTCTCTTAATATATCTGGAAGTTCTGATTGTGTAGTCTTCTTATCATCACCTCCTATTACATTAACAGCTTTATACACAGCATTAACAATAGCTTTCTCTTGACACCAGTCTTCAGTTTTCTTTACTAACCAATCAACTTTAGGTACCTCAGGAACTCTTGTTTCAACAAACTGATCTATTTCTTTATACACACCCTCAGTAAGATCATTTCTGCTTTCAACTTCTATCTTTAGAGCTTGATATTGAGGTGAAACATTATGATTAACATAATATTTGTTAATTTCTTCAAGTATTATTCTTTCAGATGTATCGTTGAAATATTCTTTCTCTAAGAAAGGTAATACTTTTCTACAATACTCTTCGTTAACTACAAGATTGTGAAGTATAGCTTTTCTAAGCTCATTAGAGTCAACAGCCATTAGTTAAATTTCCCCCACATCTCAGCAAAAAATATATATGCACCATAAGCATAGGTACAATATATAACAAATTTAAGACTTTTATTCATAGTATCATCAGCTTCATATACCCAATCGTGATACTTCTTAACCTTTATCATTCTATTACCTTTTCTTATTTTATATTCAATAATCCAACTAGGAAAATTAAGAGTTATATAAAAGATTACTACTATCAAAAGTAATCCTAATCCTAATATTAAACCTGTACTCATTATTAATTAAGATACCTGCAAAGCTACATAAATTAATGTTCCAAGTATACTAAAGTTTATAATCATATTAACGTAGTGTGGGTTTGGTGTCATTTTTCTGTTTATCCTTCCAATTAATCAAATCTAATGGTGTGTTTATTTCTTCTGCATTTTCTTCTGTGTATGTTATAGCAATTTTAACATTATTGTTTAACCATCTTAACTGTTCTAATGATTCTTCTAATTCTGGTCTCATTATTTCTAAAAATGGATACTGAGCTAATGCAGGTTTAGTGTAACCATATATTCCTAAGTGCCAATCCCCATAATTTAAAGGTGCTCTACAAAACCATTGAGCTTGATGTCCATTATGAATAGCTTTTACTGAGTTAGGATTATTTCTATCTTTATCTTCCATAGGAGCTACTACTGTAACTACATCATTATAATCTAACAAATTAGAAATATCACGAAATGTTGTAATTGGAGGATCAATCATATCTCCCTGAACATTAATAAACTTGTTGTAATGTTTGCCCATTTTTTCTAGAGCATACATTGCTTCAACAATTCTTTCTGTACCATTTCTACAACTTTCAGAAGTCATAATGACATTGTCTGGAAATAGACTAGCTATTTTTTTACTATCTGTTGCAACATAAACATGATCAGGATCATGTGCACAATCACACCAATGTTTTACTCTTTGAACTAAACAATGCATATTATCTACTTTAACAAGCATTTTTTCAGGATATCTAGTACTATCAATCCTAGCAGGAATTATAATAGCAGTTTTATCTGTCATCTGATATACCTTTTCCTAAAATATCATAAACAATAGCATCAGCCAATTTATAAAATACTTTCTTTTGACTCTCTTTCCAATTGTTTATATCATCATTTAGCAATTCAATATTATATGCAACTTCACCTTTTTTTTCTTCAATCAATTTCATATTAGCAGGTCTCCATATAGTATTTTCAAATGCTCCAGATTTTATCCTTATCCATTCTCCATTGTTGGGATCAACATATCCTTCAAAAATTTTAGGGTTAGGTTTCATCATTTTGTTCCTCCATTATTCATGTTCACCACCTGGATCATTATCATCCAATTTTATTTTTTTACCATTTATCCACATATGCTGTCTTGATCTACTTGTACTATGATATCCCTTTCTCAAAAAGAAAGATGTATTATTTTTAGCAGTTTCAAATACAGATACTGTTAAAACTATAGCAGATATAAGAAGTATATGTCCTATTGTAGTAATACCAAAAATCCACATACTACTAAAGTACATTGAAAATGTTATACACCACATCCATGCTAAAAGTTGCATTACTAAATGTCTTGTATTCAAGTGAGGTATGTTCTTTAATGGATTATAGTCATGGTTCATAACAGAATTCCAACTATCATATATATTTCTTGCTATCATGTCTTATCCATTATTTTTTGTAGTTGTAGTTCTTTGCCTAAAATTTCTCTAAGTTGTAAACCATTACCGTTTGGATCCATATTTTCATACTTTGTTAGACAATCACGAGCATTGATATCTTTCCAGATTTCTTTCTTTCCATCTGGCCATTTAATTTCATATGTTCTAAGTGACTTATCCCAAGCTTTGGATGATCCGTCTTTCATGTAAGTGACAGTCATCTATTCACTCTCGTCTAATTCAATTTCAATAATCTTATCTTCAACTACTCCTTTAGCAGATGATATTGAATATCTTCTAGTGATAGCATCAGCTAATCCAGCTTTAAATAATGGTATCCAGAATTCTGCAGAGTTAGTATCAGCTTTTCTCTTCTTATCTGATAATACTTCACCAGTTTTAGCATTGACTGCTTCATACCAACCATTTGATGGTTTATTAACCCATCCTAAAGCTAAGCCTATATCAAGCAAGCCACCCCATTTTTGTATACCACCATCCCAAGTTACTTGAAGAGGTATTCTGGTTTTTTCTTTAACAAATCTAGATTTTTCTATACCCATCATAAAGTTATAACCTGATATTTCTGTTCCTTCTTTTTCTTGTTGTCTACCCATAAAGAATATTTGGTTAGCTGAATAATAAACACCAGTACCACCAGACATTATATCTTTAGGAAACATTCCAATTTCTTTATAAGTATGGTTTATCACAACAGCTGGAATATCTCTTGTAGTTAAGTAAGGAGTAATAATTCTGAATAAACCTTTCAATGCTTTAGCTCTTGACATATCTGCTACAGATTTCTCATTCATAGCATCTTCTAACTCTTTCTTCGAAGCTAAGTTACCAATAGAATCGATTACTATTATAACCTTGTCTCCTCTATCAATATTTTCAAGCTGCTTAACAATATCAAACTTTAATTGTTCTACATGTTCTACAGGAGTATGTAAACATCTATCAGGATCAACGTCCATAGCTTTTAAATAGTCTGGTGTAATACCAAACTCAGTATCATACAACAAACAAACAGCATCTGGAAATTTATTGAGATATGCAGATGTCATAACTAATGCTAAATTAGATTTAAAATGTTTAGAAGGTCCTGCAATAACAGATAGACCTGGAGTTAAACCTCCATCTATAGAACCTGACAATGCAATGTTGAGTATTGGTATATCTGTTGATACCATATCTTTTTTATTAAACAATGTACTTTTAGAAAGTACAGCAGTTTGTTTAACAGTAGAAGTTTTCTTTAGTTTATCTAGCAAATTATTCATAATATATCCTTAAGCTGTTTTAGTTACAGTTGCTAACTGAAAAGAGAGGCAAATTTATGCCTCTCTTATTATAGTTATATTTAAGATCTTTTTTCATATTCTTTAGAAGTTCTATCATTTAATTGCATAATAATATGCTTTAAATCATCATCTCTTCCGTAGAATCCAAGTTGTTGTAGTT
>JGI24005J15628_10000334_pt1 | contig 27760 bp, 41 predicted proteins | sample LinPmetageLP40_FD_15628 | JGI IMG/M metagenome (IMG submission 15628)
AATAAGGAGGATTTTCTTCTTCCCCCTCCTTAGATTTTGGTCTTGAATTTTTAAATATCGACCCTTTATTATATTCGTGTTGCTCTTGCCTCTCATCTAGGATTGTATTGTCATATACATACTCATCAAAAGTTGGAATGTCTTTTTTTGTGCTGACAATCTCCTCCCCTAAGATATTAATTTTAGCCCAATCTCGCAAAGGATTTATGTTATTACTATCATAAAAACCTAAAAAACCTTCGTAATTTTTATATATCAACTTAACAGGCTCATCATCAGGTGTTTGCCTACCACCAGACCATTGATTTTTTATCTTATCTATGTGTATTTCCGTTACTATCCTAAGATCTGAATGCTTGTAATATCTATGGACAATCATAAGGTCATCCACCTTGTTACCCCATTTACCTCCTCCTTCTAAATCAACTCCTCGACAAGGCATTTGATAACCTTTCATCTCTCCAGACTGATGCACTTTTCTATTGGCTTCTGAGGTAGGGTGCATATTAACTGTTACTCCTACTCTCCTAGACATAGACCATTTCTTAAACTTATCAGCTACAGCATAATGGTAATCGTGTATACCTAATTTTCTATCTATCTCATCGTAACACAATTTCATAATTGAGTTGTAGGGGTCTATAACGAAGCTGTCTAGATTTTCTTTGCTAATAATCTCATCTGCTACATCGAGGATATCTTTATAGGAGACATCATCTTCTATCTCTATAAATTTAAACTCTCTATTAAGATATGTTAAGCATTTCTGAATGTGACTTTTATCTTCTTTATATATCTTATTTATCTTCTTTCCTAGTAGAAGTTCTATCATTGACATCTTTACTGTCCACATTCTATTTTCGGGGCAGAAGAAAGCTGTTCTCATTCCATGAAGTGTGTTCTCTAATAGCTTAAACAACCATATCATCGTTGACTTACCTGTGTTATAGATACCACCAATAATATTAAATTGGTCTTTCTTAAATCTATAATACTCATCTAGGTCTGGGTATCCCGTTCTAAGACCTAGCTCCAACTCCCCACTAGCGAACTTGTATATATTCTCTTCTTCGGTAGTGTCTGCGAGATACTCATGTGAGTTGTCAAGGTCGGCAGGCTCGTCTAGCTTCTTAAACTTAGTCTCTGGAGTTCTACCATAACCCATCTCTTTAAGCTCTATAGCAGCCTTCTTATGGTCTCCACCACATTCTAGCATAGCATATATAGAGAAAGGATTGTACGACCTATCGGATTCAAAAATCGAAGAGGTGGAGAATACTCTTAATAGATTATAGTTTTTATTAAAATTACCAGATATGGGAGAGGTAGCTCCTGGACGTTGCACATTTATTCTAGTTCCCTTTTCTCCTACAATCTTCCAAGAGTGCTTAACAAGTACAGACTGCCAATCCCCTCTATCGTTAAAGTCATCCCAAGGGGTAAGACCTTTAGAACCCCAAGTGATATTAGGCTTCTCCATAAATACGGGAGGCATAGTCTCATCAAACATCCTACAGCAAGAGAATATAGTATCTCTTTCTTCAGAAGTTATAGTAGGTATATCAGATAGTTTCCCTTGAATAACTTCATACCCCTCTGTAGGTGCTGAAACTATGTACCCTGACTCTCCCCTAGTTTCTAGGAGAACGACTTTCTTCTCTCCTTTTTTCTGCTCTTTCTTTGTACCTTCTCTGCTAGCTAATTTTACGTTTCCTGCTATCTTATCACATTTATAGATAAGGTGATAGCCTCCATTGATTGTTTTAGCAACAGTAAGCTTGTCATATAGACCTTGGTTGAATAGGTTAATCTTGTCTTGTAGCCTGTCTATTAGATGCCCTTCTTCTTCTTGGTAAATCTCATTCTTTTGATCTACATCTATTACTTCTATACCTCCACTAATCTTTCCGCATATTAAACCTATTGATTCGAATAGGTGAGCGTTATCTTCTACATTAATAAATGTTGATTGATACTTCTTCCATGAGCTTACGTTTGGTCTTTTATCCTTTTTTAAAGGAAGGATGGATAGCCTCTTATTTATAAAAGCTTTAAGTATTTTTTTCTCAATCATGTTTTTTTTGATAAATGTGTGACCTTAAGTTTAGTGGTTTTCTTTTAACTGCTCAATTAGCATTTCTTCAAACTGCATTTGGTCTATGTAGAAAAACTCATAAACAAGGTCTGTGACATCTATGTTGCCCCATTTAATAGACGTTATATCATCTATAGATTCGGGACATGATGGATAGCCTGGGTCTCCATTGGGTAATGTGTAAACACCTGGATCTTCTGGTGTGTAATCGAATTTAACTTCTAACTCTTGGTCTCCTAAAATAATTGTTTCGTAGCACTTCATTTTTTGTATTTTTTTGAAAATTGTTTTAATCCTTCTATATCTTCTGGTGACACACTTCCATTACTGTCTATCCTAGATATAAAATCTAATAACCCATCAGAGAGAAGTACATGTTGTTTTAATAACTCCTCTACAGATTCTACAAACCTTAATCTAAACTCTATTTGTTGTTTGTATTTTTTCTCAATAGTAGGATCTACAGGTTTAAAACCTGCCTTATCTACTGCTGATAGACTGTTTAATTTATCCTCACTCTGAGAAACTAAATAGTCTACTCCTTTTTTTATTTTTTCTTCTAACGTCATTGTTTGTATTAAGCTTTAGTCCATTGATCCGCTATGGCTTCTGCCATACCTTTAAACGTCTTACTCCTTAATGTTCTACGTTCAGCAGGTGTCTTAGCGTTTTTTAGTGCGTCAAAATACCATTTAGGTTGCTTTTTCTTTACCCCTTTTTTTGATATAAACTCTATAAATTCGCCTTTTTCTACAATATCTGTTGATTCTAACTTTGGCAAATTCTTTAACCATAAACAGGTACTCTTTTGTGCTTTATCTCCAAACATCCAGGGTTGAATTATTTGGTCTGGCTTTCTGATTTTACTACTTATTACGCTTATAGGGTTTTCAATAGCAATTTTATCTATTGGTGCATCCATTAATCTTTGCACAAAATTTAATGCTTCTGCTTGGTTTTGCCATCTTTCTTCATTCTTACTACCATCTTTGTTGTATAACCACCTTGCACCACTAACTGCTAAAAACGTACAAGGTGGGTGGGCTATCATCATTTCCCACCCTTTATCTATTACCTCAAATACATCTTGTTGGTAGTGCCATTCGGGATGCCCTCCACTACAAGGCAATAAATCACAACTAAATGCTTCGTGTCCTAATTTTCTTAATTCTTTTGTTATTGCTTGGCTCTCTTCACAAGCTACTAATATTCTCATAATTATTTGTTTTTATTCGTAATTCGCAAATCAAAAATTATTTAACCTTATCCCATCCATCTTTTGTTTTCTCCTCAAGAGAAATGACATCTATCTTACCGAATGTTCTAGTGTAAAACTCTTCTAGGTCAACACCTGCCTCTCCACATTTACAGAAATTCATATCATGCCTAATATCTGAATTACTTACGACAATACTACCACATTTAACACATTTCCATGTCATACGCATAGACCCCATCTTCATTACTTCTTAAATTGAGATTCGATAAATTCTTTTAAATCTTTGGTAGGATACTTAGACATAAAATCTAATAGAGTAGGATACTTACCATCCTTATCGAAGTTCTTATGTAGCAATGTCAACTGAGCCTTAGTTAACCCCATCATCTTAAAACCGTTATTCATAGCTACTAAGCCAGCCTTAGAACGGTTATCAGTAATAAATGATAAGTCAATAGGTTTTAAGTCTTTACTAGCCTTAGAAGTCAACGCTTTGCCTTTAGAAACATTATCCGTTTTTTCTATCTTACCTAGCTTCTCTTTAGCTTTGTCTACCTCTTCTTTAGCTGCGTAGTTGCTGTTATCTCCAATTCCTAAGGCTCTAAATGCTCTACCGATAGCGGAAGTCTCAGCATTCTCAGCCCAATTAGTCTTATTAATCTTTGATGTTCCCTCTCTTTCTAATGCTATTCCTGTAGCACATACCTTTCCAGAACCATTTAGTATCTCGCACTTAATCATTACTTGATGTTTACCATCTATTATACAAGTGTCTAATAAGTGTGTGACTATTTTGTGAGATTTAAAATCTTTCTTAAAAATCTGTTGTCTCTCTGCTACTTTCTGATAATCTTGATTATACTCCATAACTTTTCTTAATTGATTGTCTGATTAATTTTGCTACAGAAACTCCTTGTTTCTTGCCTATGCTCTTAAGTTTCAGAAGTGTGCTACCTTCAATGCGTATCTGAAATCTTATGTCCTTAATCTGTTTGGTTTGTTTCATCTTTTTCATAATCTAATCTTTTAGTTTCTGCATCTACAAATTTTAAAACCTCTTGCAGTAGCTCGTATTTAAGATAGTCTGGCTGTATAAAATATTCTTCATCTACAATTAATAAATCTTTATTGTCTTTAGAAGATATTCTAAATGTCATATTGTAATTGCTTTTCATTTTTTAGCTTTTTTCGTTCTAGATTTTGGTTTTGATTTTAATTTTTTAGCCTCTTGGTCTGTTAGTTTAATAACTCTACCATCTATTAAGTCTTTTATAAAAGCCCTAAGCTCAATAAGTTTAGTAAGATCTAACTTCGCAATATCATGAGATATGTCTTCAAAAATATCTTGTATCTCTTGGATTAATTTAATCTCTTCTTCCTTCTCAAATAACTTAGCCTCTACAGGTAGTACAACCCTCTCTAACTCTTCGAAGAACCTGTTACCATGATACTTAACTTGTTGCCTCCAAAGTTTTGTGTGCTTGAGGTCTTCTAAATTTTCTAGCAAAATAACTCCATTACATATAAATGAAGTCGCCAAATGCTTGGTGCTTTTATCCATAATTGTTTTTTTAAAAATACTGTATATATCTACAATGTTAAGAATAAACATTGTAATGACAAAATAATTAATTAATTACCCTTTGATAAATCGTCTAAAAAATCTTCTATTAAAACCTTCAACCAGGTATCTATATTCATCTTCCATTCCGCTACTATTTCTCCCTCGTATGTTTCTATTTCTAAAACGAGATCTCTTTTACACAATTTATAATTAAATGTTGATTCTGCCATTTGAAGCTGTTTTGCCCCTTAATTTAATAAATTCAAGTTTAATCTCTTTTAGTCTCTTACTGGTCTTTTCATCTTTATTTTTTAGAAACTCTTTTACAAGAGCCTCATGCTCTAAAGATAAGCTATCTATTTTTTCTCCCTTAGAGATGACTGAGTTTAAAAAATCTCTAATACATCTGATAGAATCTAATGAGTTTATACAGAACTTCTTAGAGGGTATATGAGTTCCTTTTACATACCTCTCTCCCTCTAATATTGTTATTAAGTTGTATTCATCATTTGTAGTTATAATTGCGTTTCCTTCTTTGTCTAAAATTAAAGTTCTCATATTTTTTTTAATAAAAATTAACAGGTTATAAACTCAACCTCGTTCCTCGGCAGTCGCTCAAGCTAGTTTATAAGGATGTTGTATGCAATTAAAAAAGACATACAACAACGTGTATAGGTAATTATTGCCCTTGCTTTAGTGCTTCATTTATCGCTTTTAATATGCTTTCTTTTAAACTATCAGAAACCTTGTTCCATTCATAGTTCACAAATCTTTCGTATATTTTTTCTGCTTCAGTCATTTTATTAAATTTTAGTTGTTATTAAATCGGGCAAAAACTACCCATACACAATGCGTTAGCATTAATACTTAGTTCGCTTTAATCCGATAGCTACTGCCTTTTCAGAAATATCACACCCTATAAAGTTTCTATTTAAATCTTTGCATACTTCTGCGGTTGTAAAGCTACCACCGTAAAAGTCTGCAACTAAATCACCCTCTATTGAACTTGATTTTATAAACCTTTCTATTAACTTAATTGGTTTATTCGTTTGGTATGCAACTCGCCCATATCTTGTAGAAAAATTATCCAATACAAAACAGTCTGTAAAATATTCTTTAGTATATTCACCAATTTCATCAAATTTATATTCTAAATTATTATCATATCCCTTACTTTTATCAATGTAAACTTTATTTTCTCTTGGGTTTTCAAAATAGTAGTTTTTAGTTTTTGTGTAAAATAATATACAATCGTGTTTTTTACTAAATTCCTTTTTACTTGCACTACCTGTTTTATATCCCCAGACTATCTCGTTTTTAAAATTACCGTAACCAAAAATATCATCCATCAAAATTCGCATCCAATGGTTTATTCTTGTGTCCATTTGCAAATAAATACTTCCTGTATCTTTTAAAATACGGTGCATTTCTTTTATTCGTGGTATGTAATGATCTTCTATTACTTCTCGTTTAGGCTTCAAATCTTGGTAGTCTTTAAACTTTCTACCTGTTCCATACAATATGTCGCAGTAAATTAAATCAACTGTATTATCTTGCATTTCTGCCATTAAATCTAAATTATCACTTAATCGTATATCTATCATTTTTTATTCTTTAAATCCGTACAGCAGGTAACAACGTGTATATTGCATAGCCTATCGGCATACGCACCATACACAATGCGTTTTATATTTATTTTTGTATAATAATGGATTTAACAATTGTTTTATATGTTTTTAAGTATAAAAAACAATAATAAAAACATGTTAATGTAAATTATCTTTTACAAAAAAAATAATACTTGTAAAGAATAACTTACGTTTACAAAACCGTATTAACCTTTTTAATTTTGTAAATATTAATTTCTCATAGCTTAAAATATTTTTTCACTAGAAGTCTAATTATAAGAATCATTACCACCGATCCCACTATAATACTTTTTCTTTTTGTTTTCAATAAGTTTTTCATATAAATAAGGATAGAATTTTTTCATTAATTTCTCTACGGTATTATGATTTTCATAACCTATATACCTTTCATTTACTTCTTTAGCTGTGTAACCTCTATTTATATAGGCTATTATCTCTATTTTTTTCTCGTCAAAAACCTTTTGAAGCTTAGTCGGAAACCCCCATTGAATCTCATAAAAAAGAGCAGGGTAAGCTCTTTTAAAATGTTTTCTTAGCTGATAGGAATTGCAGTAGAAAAAATAATTATCATTTAGATAAGACGAGGTGCAACCATCTTTTATTCTTTCTAGAATCTCTTCTTCTTTATTGTCCATTACCTGCTGAAACTTGGTAGGATATTTGCTTTTCATTACTTCTTTTATATAAGGCTTTATATAATTAGCAGACTGATCTTCACCAGTTATCAAGTGTTTAACATTTAAGAAGTGATTGTATACTGCATCTCCCAACACAAACCTATTGTCGTATGTGTGTGTCTTACTGTCTACGGTTCTAATGTAATATAGATAGCTCGTTCTATCTCTTTGTGTGAGCCTACATACTGTCTTATAAACCTTTATTGACCTTGGCTTAAAACATAAGTCAGCACATAGCCAAAAGAAAACAACACTAGGAACGATGTCTTCAGGTCTCCTAGTGTCAGCAACTAAATTTGTAACATCAAAATAAGACATTACAACCTCTGATATTTTAACAACTTGAGAGGATGTTTCTAATCGGTTGATAACATCTTCAATAGTTTCCCCATCTTTGCACTCTTGAATAATAGTTTTTAAATCTTCTTTAGTGTATTTCATCTTATTTATTTAGTGCTATTCCATGAATGTCATCATCATGAACGAATAAGTATTCTTCTCCCTCTACTTTCATTTTGTAAAAGGCTTCTGGATTAATAATAACTGTGTCACCTTGAGTAATTTCTTCCTCTAAAAATCTTGAAGGTTTGTAAATTTCTACTAGGTCTTCCCTCTTCTTTTGCCTTAGATGATCGGGGATAATGATAGTAGTAGATTCGAAAATATTCTTCTTCTGCTTGCAGATATTCCACTTGCTTACAGAGAATATCTCTCCATCTCTTACCTTACAATACACACTACAAACAAACTTAGTAACCCAATCCCTAAACAACGGATAAAAGAAATTACCTTCCTCTGTTTTTCTTTCAAAATTTACTGAGTGATGGTGGAGATATACATCGTCTCCAACTTCGAAATCTTCTAGAAAGATACCATCATCTTTTAAGTTCTTAGACAGTCCTTTTGGTAGTCCAAGTATCTTCCCTTTGTGAGGTATTAAACCTTCATCATGAGGCATCGTGCCATCCTCTTCCATCCTAGAAAATATAGTGTCAAGGTAAAGCTCTACCTCTTCACCATTTATATTCATAGTAGTCTTTAGATGTTGCTTAAGATCTATATCTATAAGCATAAAATCTTTTAAATACCTCATATTATAAACTTACTATGTTTGAAAAAATTATTCATATCTATTTGTAAATTCTTTTTTGGTTAAAATATCAACGTTACCCTCGTTGTCCTTTACCGCCCATTCATCTTTGAAAGGCATCATAAAAACCTCTCCTGGTTTAGTGATAAACTTTAGTACCTCTGATTTGTTTTCCCCATCGTATAATATTGCCCTTACTATACTAGGCTTGCTTCTGTAAAATTTCATAAATTGATTGTAGTATAAAAGTTAAAAAAAATATTGCACAAAAAACTATAAAAATATAGAATATTGTATCTAGCTTCTTGTTCACTTTATTAATATTTGTATCAAACCGTAACAGATTACGGAGATAGATAATATTAGTAATGATGTTCTTAATGTTTTCATTTGTTTGTTTTTATAATTGTACTTTTTAATACCTCTTCACAAAGCTGTTGAGGTATTTTTGATCTTTCGTAATTCCCTTTTAACCCTTGAGTTCCCGTTTGACTTCCTCTAGGAGCAGGCTGATGATGACAATCTTTATTACCATTAAAACATTCTTTTCTTGGCTTCCATCCTTGCTCATTAAAAACGCTAAATATATGATTGCTCCAAATGTCTGTTGGTTTAGCCCTAATGTCTCCATATTGACAATACCAAACAGTTGTTCTATCTAAGTTCTCTACCACTTTAAGCTTTCTTAATTTACCTCTTGGGTTCTCAATAAAAAACTTTAAATCAGGGTTTAATTTTAAAAAGTAATCTATTATCTTAAGAGTAGATTTAACATACTCAACACCTTTCAAAGCGTTATCACTTTTAGGAGTATGATCTTTATTCCAATGCTTACCTATACTTGCTACGCTGAAGTAGGTGCAAGGTGGACTAGCCCATATAACATCTGGAATAAAAGGAACTTTGTTTACATCAAAAGCGTTTATATCAATAGCATAATCTATTTTATCAAACTCATTAACATCAGTAGAAAATACATTAAACCCTAATCTCTCTGCTTCTTTACCTACACTCCTAGAGCCTGCGAATAATTCTAATAAATTCATTTTTTTTCTAATTTTTGTAAATCCTCAATAAAATCTTGTAAGGATGAAAGAATGTTTAAATGCTCCTCTAAATCATCACTACCATCTAAAGCATCTATACACCATCCTAACTTACAATACATTATTTCCGTTATTTTCCAATCATCAAAGTTTTCGCTAATCCAATCATGACTGTGAAATTCTATTATCTCATCTAAACTCATATCTGTTTGTTTTTAAGAAGAATAAAACTCTTCATCTTTAATTATTCTTTTTACTCTATTGTATCCTAACACTAAATCTATAGATATAGACCTAACAGACTTACCTGTTTTTCTCATAGATAAAACTCTACTAACTTTCTCAAGTTCTTTAGGTACTTTGATTAAGCTTTTACCAAACTTCTTGTATCCATAAGGGGGAGTCCTAGAGTAAACTTCTTTGTTCTTTTTTTTATTCTGTAAAATGTGTGAGGTTCGCTCTGAGATAATTCCTCTCTCCATCTCATTTAGAGATAGCATAAGAGACAAAAAGAATTTACCCATAGCTGAGTTAGAATCTATAGTCTCTCCGTTTATATCTAATACAGAGATACCTATACCCTCTTTATTTAGCGTTTCTATGAAGTTTAAGCCATCTACTACTCTTCTTGATAGTCTATCTAGCTTCCAACAAACGATGTGATCTACCTCTTTGTTCTTAATCTTATCTTTAAGAACCTTACCTCCTGGTCTATTGAATATTTTACTACCTCCAGAGATATCAGAATCTATAATTACATCTATAAGATCATAACCTTTGTCCTTGCAGAAGGAGGAGCATTTATCTAATTGCATTTTTTCAGAGTTATCTTGTCTGTCTGTAGATACCCTTATGTATATAATCGTTTTCATAATACAGGTTAAATTTATAAGTTAATTTTGTAATGACAAAAATATTTTAGATATATTTTTTAGGAGAATAGATTTAGATACAATATCTATCTAAAAATTGGAGTTAATATTTTTTTTTATCCCAGCTCTCTCCGAGGGCGATTGCATCGAGCTACGTATGGAGTATGAAGTATATTCTTATTCCTAAATCTTTCGTATGCTCTTATCGTATGGAGTATGAAGTATATTCTTATTCCTAAATCTTTCGTATGCTATTGAAGTATTGTATTAAGAATTTCTAAGGAGAAGTTTTTAACTTAAACTTGCCCCGAGTTATGGTTTTTTACTTGCACCGAGGGGTGTTTGTTCCTCTTTTCAAGAGTTGTAATTGCCCCGAGTTATGGTTAAGTTAAATGATTTTAAAGATTAAAGAGCTCTCACCCCCCTACCCCCCTCTCTCATTTTAAAAAAAAAGAAGAAAGTTTATAAAATTGGGTTTAAAAAATTTTAGCTGATCCAACCAGTCGTCCAACTTTAATAGGTGACTTCAGTTTTCGCAAGATTATGTGTTTATCTTACTAGCTTAATATTTCACAAATAAAAAACCCTCTAGTGGAAGATAGAGGGCTTTTAAAGAACGAAACTTTATTTCTAAAGTGTTTTATTTTCTTTGTTCACCTTCCACTGTGAAATGTATTTTCAAATCATGCTGTAAGATAATACTTTTTTTTTAATAAAGCATTATTTTTTACTTCTATTAGCACCGCTTAATATTAGTCCTAAAACTATTTTACAGATAAAGAATATTAAGTACATCATTCTGATACAATTTTTATTAGACCTAAGTTGGACATATATTTAAATTTATCACACCCTTCAGGAGCATTAGAAGGAGGTTTAAATCCTACGTGTAAGCTAATAACTTCTCCGTTTAGTATATAGGCATACCCAGAACCAGATTTATAGTTCTCAGGAGTTCCCTCGGGCATATTAGCGTATGTTTTGTGCATTAATCCTATTGGATTTTCTTTAAAGTATTTAACCATGTCATATCTAAATTGATTTTGCATGTCATCAATTTGATCTAGGTTATTAATCCAAGAGTCTAATATTGTTTTCATTCTTTTCCTAGCCATAGATATAGATTTAGATTTTTTAACTAATGGATTTATTTTTATGTTACCATCTTTTATTAGGATACCCATGTTCATTAGTTTATCAATATCTTTTTCATTTTCGTAGTATTTAGTTGAGAATTTTTTTATTTCGTTCTCTTTGAAGTATTTGAATATGTTTTCCATAATTATTATTTTATAAGGTTAAGATCAGATATTGCTGATAGTATCACAATTAATATTATTAGCCCAAAGAACTGCCATAGATTACTACAGAAGCTCATAAGGACAAAGCATGTTATCTGAAGGGCAAATATTAATATTTCTATTGCCATATTATTTTTTTTGATATTTAATTTCTATTAATAATTCTTCTGTAGGAGCTATTTCTCCAATAAGATCTAGATATATATCTCCTCTATCCTCTTCGTCTTCAAACCATTCTGCTATTGTTTCGGAAGCGTTTTCTATCACTAATTGACAGGATTCTAGTCTCTTAATTAAAGCTTTGTTTTCTTTTTTTAATCGCTCTAATTCTTCTTGTTTTTTTACTATTGTTTCAAAGTTCATGATTATCTACTTTTAATGTTATCAATGTTTGAAGTTCCAGAATTTATCATTCTAAAAACATCGTTCCAATTATTATCATCAGCTTCCCATTCGATGTCATCTCTATCAAATTTTACTTGAAAATTACTGAAGGCGAAGCCATGCGTATTAATTTTGAAGTCTCCTTCAGGGTTCTTTTTGATAGTCCATTTGTGTTTGTTATCACACATACATGATATAAGGTTAATAACTACTTCTCTTGCGTTTTCTTTTACCTCCATCTTCGGAGGATTGTTTAATAATTCTGTGTATCTATCCATGATTTTTTGTTTTTATTGTTCTATTGTTATTTCTAATAATACTTCTTCTTTGTCTACCGTTACGACCCAGGTGTCGTATAGTTTTTTCCCTTTGTTTAAAGAACTTAATAAGTCTTCTATGTCGTATCTAGTAAATTCTATTTTAATTTTTTTCATGATTGTTTGTTTTTAAGGTTACACATTTATTAATATTGTTCTCCATCTTCTGTAAACTCGTACTCATTAACTATAATACTTTCTTCTATAGCTTCTCTAGAAGTATTGTACTCGTGTTCTTGTTTTAGTGAATGGTATATCTTGTTACATATATCTTCGTAATGTTCTCTTATTTCTTCTAAGATGTCTTCTAAGATGTCTTCTATGTTTGAATAGTTCTTACCGTACCGGTCATTAGTCATTTCAGCATCTAAGTTGTCTGAATAACTTTTTGAATGGTAATAGTGTCCACTGTGTTTGAAGCTTCCGTATATGTTTATATCACCGTTTTTAATTAGCTTGATAACTCTGTACCAATCTTTTTGGTACTGTTTGTTCCTGTAGTTTGGAGTTATGAAGTGTAGTATATCTTTGTTTGGTGATCCTTCAAACATAGCACCATCACCTTGTGAATGGAATCCTCTGAAATATATTTTATCAATATCGAATCCTGTTTCTGTATCTCTGTCCATATACATTTCATAAACACTATCCCACCAACCTTCATATATGTTAAGGTCGTAAAATTTCTCGATTGCTTTTTCTTGCGATTCATCATTAAGTTCCTCGAACTTGTAAATTTTAATTGTTTCTGTTCTCATGATTAATTAAATTACATCCTCTTTAAAAACTGTGTAACCTAGAGTGAGGATATTACTCAGGGTTACACATTTATTATACTGTTTCTTCTATTTGATTAAACTCTATATAGTCATCCATAATCTGTTCATATATATTCATTGTCTCATAACCTTCATTCTGTAGTATAAACTCTAATACAGCTCCGAAATTATGTTCTAGGTGAGATTCTGACTTCATATTGTTTATCCATACCTCAGCATTATTACTATGTGAGGAGATAAATCCAGAACTTGATGTGTATCTATCTTTAATCCAATTATCAAATTCTGTCCAATTAGATTTTAGATAGTCTATGACAAGATAGTATTGCTTTTGAGAGATAACATATTCACAGTTTATGCTGTCATTAGTAAAGTTGTAGTATTTAGGACTGACTAAATTTTGAAAGTTGATACTCGTATTTATGTTTTCATCTGACAATAAGCTTTGTACTATGCTACAAATTTGTTTAGATATTCTTTCATTCCTTTCTGTATGATTCCATTCAAAGCCTTCATAGTCAAGGCTTGTTCCGTATTCATCGTTGAAAGATTGAATATCATATTCTTCCATTTTGTATTCGAATAGGCTATTATAGAACCCGTTGAATAATGGTAAGTAACTTTCTATTTTTTTCATGATTTTTGTTTTTTAATTTGTTGAATTATATCTGTTTCCATTAATTTTAATACATCATCTACAGTTTTAACTGTCGTGTCTCTAAAGAATATGTAATATTTTCCAGTGTATGTCGTGTATTTACTGTCTTTGAAATCTCTGTCATTATCAGGTCTTATATTTAAAGTCCAATTGTTGTTGTTAATACTAATTTTAGCTTGGCTACCTTGACACTTGTTTGAAAATTCAGTATACAAGTAAGGAGTATTAAATCCTTTTATACAGGCAACGGCTAATTCTCTGTTTATTTCTTCTACAAAGTCACAAAGTATCTTATTATATATTTTTGTTGACTTTTTATTAATCGTTTCGGTTATTTTTAACTGATTTTGTTCATCATTAGCCTGATTAATAAAGCTATTAATTAATGAATTTCCTTTTGCGTGGATTGCCTCCACTTCTACTGTAAAGTTGTAAGTTTTCATGATTGTTTGTTTTTAATGTTTCACATTTATTATTGGTGTATCCATGTAGTATCAGAAGCGAATAAATATTCGTCAGTTCCAAAACAGTAGTATATGTCTATACCGTTCACTGTGTCTTCATATTGGATATTTGCAATTGTTTGTTCGTTGTAGTCTACCTCAGTCCAATCTAAGTGATTAGCGTAGTCTATAGCTTTTTCAATTCCTTGAAATCCTGGAATCGTAGCTTCAAAAAATTCTTCTGTAATTTTCATGATTGTTTTATTTTAAATTATACTGAATCCGTTTTGTTCAAAGCTTAAAGACCCAAGAGCAGACCTAAGATCTTGATATATTCTTTCAATATCGTCTTGCTGATCGTGTGCCCATTCGTTAAAGTCAACATTGTTAACGTCTCTAAAGTCTTGCATATCAATTTTTTCTTTTACCTCTTTATCGTGGTCTTGATATATTTTAACCACTTGATTAATATAAGCGGTTAACTTCTTCATGTCTTTGCAATCTATACTTTTGTCATAGATTTCTTTTGCTTTTTCTATTGGTCTCATATCCTTTCGTTTTTAGCGTAGTTTGTAATATTTATAAGGTTATCATTCAGAATTTCAATTGCTTCTTCGTATTTAGCTTTAAATACGCTCTCAGTGTGTTTCTTAATCTCCTCAGGAGTTAAGTTTTCTTCTCTGAGGTTACAATATATTTCTAATAATAATTGTTCGAATGTGTATCCATCCATTAGGTTTTGAGACTTCTCGTAACCGCTTTCTAAATCAATGTTTGTCCAATCCATAATAATTAAATTTTTATCCTCTTTAAAAACTGTGTAACCTAGAGTGAGGATATTACTCAAGTTCACACATTTATTATTAATAAGTTTTTTTAAGATAGTTTCTTAGCTCTCTCATTTCCCATGTAGCATCCTGACCAGCACAATAAGAGATTCTAGCACCACTTTTATTATACTTAGATAGAAAGAATCTACCCAATGCCCAATGCTGAGGAGATCTAAACAGCAAACAACGTTCTACTGTTTGTTTTGTTTTGTGCATGCCACCTATTTGAGTAGTAAGCATGTCGCAAAGTTGTCTTCTAAAATCGTCTGTCAAATTTACTTTTGACCATCCTGTAGTTTTAAGGTACATTCTACCGTTTAATAATTCTTGTGCAGATGTCTGTGAACCTGCTACCTTCCAAGCCTTTTCTAGGCTGTCAATTTTTGTTATTCGTGCCATAACTTTTAAATTAGTGATTGAATTTATATAGGTTTCAATCTTTTACCTTTTGCTAATTTAGTGAATATATTTCGTACTGACAAATATTATTTAATTTTACACATTTATTCTCATTACCATATTAAGAGGGATACCGTATCCATCGGGATCAATAACAGGTTCAGATTCCTTGTATTCTTCTTCATCAAGCTCTGAGTCTTCGTCTATTATATATTCTATTTCTAACCAATCGCTTATTTTTGGGTTGTCACTTCCGTAATTGTCTTTTATTCTTGCTGATTTTCCGCAGTCACTTAGTTCTATTAAGTATCCACCAGTATTTGACATTGTAACATATCCATGCGCTTTAAAGCTTTTGTGTTTTTTGTATTCATCAATAGCAAGATCTAAGCATTCATTAAAGTTTTCGCTGTTGTTTTGAAACTCTTTTATTCTTAAGTCTTCGCTGTTGTCTAGTCTAAAAATATATTTGTTCCAATCTCCTTTTATTTCAGGATCTTCGTAAGTTTCTTCATAGGCTCTATCTTCCCATACGTCAAACCATATTTTTATATTGTTTTCTGTCTCTATTTGGACACTTGAAACTATCCCTGCAGTCTCTAATTCTGTTTTAATTACTTTCATGATTATTTAGTTTTAGCATTATTAAATTGTAAAAAGTTTGTTTTTATTATTAGGTCTTCTCTTTTTTCTTCTATCCATTTTGAATACCATGTTTGAAGAAATTTAGGAGCTGTTTCTAGCATCCCTTTTTGATCTACATAAAAAGTGTTATTAATTAGATAGATCGTTTTGTTATGTACGTCTTTATAGATTTCGAATTTTTTCATTTTGATTTTGGGTTTAGTTTGTGAATATTTTTACTAATTTTTTATACTCTTTTTTTGCCTCTGTTAATGTTTCGTAACTGTTCCATATTTTGCAATCGTTTCTAGTCATTAGCCTTTTTAGATCGTTTCTGTATGCCTGAATATGATAGATCCCATGCTCATAATACATTGTTAGTTTAGTTTTTTTCGTTTGAATGGTTTCTATGTATCCACACATAAAACCGTATTTACTTGTAAATCCGTTTTTAGTTTTTATTGTTTTCATTTTGTTTGGGGTTTAGTTTGTGCAACGTCGCACATTTATAAATAGACCCCCCTATAGAATCGAACTATATAAACTGCATAAAACCAGCAGAGGGGGTGAAACATTTATTCAAGATCACACATTTAGTATTATGTGCCTTGTTACACTATATAAGAATATAGTATACATTAAATAACTAATTTAATAGGATAGTACATTTAGAATAATACTACCCTATTAAATAACTGTTTTATTAATAAGCTATAATAAGAAGTAAACAAAACGGAAAAAATTGGTTATTAATTACGATGTTTAACTTCCTTTCTACTTATTAATTAAGTCTTAAAAGTTTCATTTTTTCGCCTTGTTCCAATTTATTTAAAACTTCATAACCTTTTCAAGATGCTTAAAAGCATAGGGTGTTTAGTTTAAAATTTCATGGAGCAAAATTTGCACACTTTTAAAATTTTATCAAGATGTCAAAAAACTGGAAATTGTGAACGGGCAAAGGAATTGAACCTTTTAAAACTTTGCGCCCACGCGCCCGTTGAAAAAAATTATTTACTTTGTGAAGTCTTCAAAGATGTCTTTAACGTCGTAACCGTTTAAAATATCCTTAATTTCATGGAAAAATCTACCTTTTGCTTTGTTTAGATCTTGTTTACTGCCTTGTTTGTAGTTGTAAGCTTTAACCGTTCCGCTTTCTTCAGTTGTTAAAACTATTTTTAGTTTATTGTTCCACGTTAAAATTATGTCTAATGGTTTTGAAACTTGTATTTTATTAAATGGTCTTAAGCCGTTTTGCTTTCTTGTCTTTTCGCGCTCTATCAATTGATAAGTACCGTTAACAATTGCAAGGATCGATTTTTTTTGGTCCAGTCTTTTTTCATTTGTTTCAAAGTTCCACGTTTTTAAGTCGATTTTTTCGATACTTGTACATTTATCCGTTGTTAACTCTTTCTTTGTTGTTACTACGTTTTGGCTCTGTCGAATTACTACTCTTAAATTATTCATGTTTATAAAGTTTAAATTTTGCCCGAACTTTTAAACGGTGTTCGAACTAGACCGAGATACAAATCTATATTAAATAAACGTACGGACAAAAATAAAAGTTACATTAATTTTAAAATTAAATGTAACTGCTTGAATATCAGTTAATTAAATTTCATAGTTTTACTGGCAATCTCATAAAATTGATATTAATAAAAGGAAAAAAAGTATATCTATTAATTTGATCCCGTTGAAATTTTAGTGAAAAAAAGTATATCTATTAATTTGATCTCGTTAAAATTTTAGTGTGTTTTTTGTTTGGTGGATGGATAGGGTTAAGCAACGTATTAAAACGGATACAAAACAAAAATAAATCTTTTAGCCGTTGCTTAATCTTAATACTTCCCTAATGAATAGAGCAAAAGTAATTTGCCCCAACGTTCGACATGGTGAGTATAACTAACTAAGTATTAAGTAGTTAAGGACAAGCGACACAGCGCAAAATTAGATAGTTAAGCGGATCGCAGAGATCAAAACGACCCCACCCCCCAAAAGATTTCGGGATCTCCCAGGCGACTACACCCCGACGCGCACACCCAATAACCCCACTCCTTCACCCCCACAGAACACTCCTAAGAAGCCTTGTGCCTCCACTGAGGGGATACATCCCTTTCGGTTGTTTCTGTGGCTGTATGGGCTTGTATGTGAATCTTTTTACTTATCCGTAACGTATTATGGTTTGCATAAAGCGATTGTATTGATTAAAGATGTGTTTGTTTATTTGGTGTAGTATTTATATCTTGGATACTGAATTACGTCTTGGCTATGTAAATTGGCAACTCTAACTCGGGGTTTAGACGATAGAAACTATGTAAAATGGCATATTTAACTTATGAGCAGAGGAGATTAAAGTATGATCCTTTGTATATTGATTGGCTGGACAGGTTTGTGAGTTTACGGAAGTTGCGGAATATCAGCAGGAAGTACATGGCTAAGGAGTTGGGCTTGAGTAACAGGACTTATTATACTAAGGAGGCTTGTATTTCTAGTTTTAAGATGTATGAGTTGGTTAAGGCTTTTGAGATTATAGGTTTTAGTTTTGAGGTTGTTGTTGACCAGGTGTTTAGTCATACTAAGAGGGGTAAGAGGATAGATTATTAATAAATGTGCAACTATAAGATATGAAGGTAAAGATACAGGTAACTGTTGTTAAGGTTTTCGATGTAGATTCTGACAGTGTGGAATCCTCGAAAGAGATTTTGTATGATAAGTTTTTATCGGATGAATTGGATTTGGACATCATGGAGGATTATGATGATGTTCGCATAAGTGTTCAGCGTTGGGTGTAGAGGGGGAAAGGCATTTCACTGACGAGGGGGATCGCATGGTTTGGAAGACTCGCAAGGGTGGTATCTTTTATTTGGAAGATATGAACAGTGCTCATTTGGTAAAGATTTACAGGTCTCATTTAAAGCGTAATTATACGATGCCTGTTATAGATTGTGTGTGGGATGAGTTGGTTCATCGTGGGTTGGATAGTGAGTTTGAGCAAGAATAGTTTTGTGTAATGACTAAAAAGGAATATCTTGGTTGGTATAATAGTAGACGAAAGTAAATTCATCGAGGAGCATCGGCATCGGGTGTTGAATAACATACCAAAGGTTTCAGAACCTTATTTACGTAGGTTGGAGGAGTATTGTTTTGATAATGGGTTTAAGTTGTGTAGACGTTGTTATAGACCTTATTATGAAAAGAAAGATTGTACCGAGTGTGGTCAAGCAGTTAAATAAGAATTTCCCAGAGATAGAGTTAGAAGATTTAAGGTCAGACGAAGAGTTTTTGTATTTGTGTTGGCTTAATGAGTTGTGCAATGCTGGTTTTGTTAGTAATGCTTGGTATGAGAGTGAGACTTTCGAGTTGTATGGTGGGTATGATAAGTTGTATGAGGAGGTTAAGAAGACTAAGACTAATGTGAAGAGTGAGAAGTTGGTACGTAGAACTGTTTACACTCCTGATTTTAAGGTTGAGTGGTTGCCAGAGGCTTCGGATATTTTTTATTGTGATTTGGTATCTCCTAAGAAGATTACTCATAATGTAAAACCTCTTTATCATGTTGGTGATAGGTTTGTTACTTATGTGGAGGTGAAGGCAGATCATAATCAGAATAACAGTACGAGTTATTCTCAGGTGAAGATGAATTGGTTGTTTGCCACTCAGGGTGTTTATATTAATCTTGTGAAAGTCCCAGAGTTGTTTAAGAAGGTTTTTTGTGCTGATGAGTTTTTGTATACTGAGAAGAGTAGGAATAGGAGGCAGTTGTCTTATAGGGTGAAGACGTTGGATGAGTTCTTAGAATTGCATTAAAATAAAAGTTTTATATTTACAGAAGATGGACAGAGAAGTTATCATAGATGTATTTCAGATTACGGTTTTGAATAAGAGCTTGGGGAACACTCCTGGTTTTGTTTGGCAGGTAGGAAAGAAGTACAGGCTTAATGGTAAGTTTTTCACTTGCTCTAGGATTTTGCATGATGATACTGCTTATTATTTTAATGGTCAATCTCGCTGGGATGTTTATATGTCGGCAGATGATGGTCAAGAGTTTAAGCATGTAAGCTATGAGAATGCTAGTTTAGAGATTAAGAGATCTGTTCCTATTGATTGTATATAAACGTTAAACATATAAATTTTAAAAATAAAAAGAAATGGCGAAGGTAGATTTATTATTAGTAGATGGAAGCACTGCGACTGTTGTAGATAGCCACGTAACTTTCGTTGGTGGTGTAAACAGCGCAGTAGAAGTTACAATTCCAACAGCAGGAGAGAATCCAATTGTATTAGAGGTTAATGACACAGTGGNTGATGTGTTAACATTGTTAAGTTTTATCACTATTCCAACAGCAGATGGAAGTGTGTATATAAATAAAGAAAAGGTAATGTTAGTTACTGAGAACGGTTCTGGTTCTCGTATTCAGTATGCTAGTGATTTCGGTGCGTATAATGATATTATATATGCTACCGTATCTAGATCTACTGTTGAAGGTTTGTTGTAGTAGAATAAGTTTTTGTATTTTTTCATAATTGTTTGTCACTCCTTGTATTTATGCAGGGAGTGTTTTTTTTGTTATATTGGTATAAATTAAAATTAAAATGAAGTTAGAGGATATCAAGGATGTTAAGGTTCGCAAATACGTCAAGGGTCTTCAGTCAAAGATTGAGGAGTTTGATTTGGGTTCTACGAAGGTAGATTCTTATTTAGCATTAAGAAATTTCATCAAGCAGGGAAATAGGTTATTAGCAGACTACAGGGTGGTATCTGCCGAGGAGTTGTCGGATAAAGAGGATAAGGCATTAGAGAGGGGGTTGAAGTTTGGGGAGAAGTTAGAGTCTTTACAGAGTTTACTTGATAAATATTATGGAGAGATTGGAGAGCTTCCAGAGGAGAAGGGTAGGCAGCAAGCTGGTAGTACTTATGAGGCTGTAATGAGGGAGAGAAAGAATGGGTAAGTTATCTCCTAGGGCTATGAAGCCTAATTTATTTCAGCGAAAGAGGGATGTAAAGCTTAATGGTTTCGTTGAGTTTTCTTATTTACTTCCTAAGCCTCCTGCGTATTACCGCATTAATGGTTGGGATAGCCATGTTAGTGAGCAGCGTTGGCGCATTCCCGATTGGGTGTTAAGCCAGGTTGACTATGACTCTTTGGAGTTGGATGCACAGATAGATTATTTAAAACAGGTTAATAGGTGTAGGACTGATGGATATTGGTTTTACAATCATGGGAATATTGAGTATTTAACGGGGGATCATTTCTTTTATTTAGCTTTTTGGAGGATAGATGGTATAGTTCCTTATTGGAAGGATTCTGATGCCACTTTTTTTTATATTGAAAAACATTGTGGGATACTGGATGATTGCTTGGGTTGGATGCAGATTACTAATCGTAGGGATGGAAAGACTGGGAAGGCTACTGCTACGTTGTATAACAACATCACTTTAAGCTATGATGCTTTTGGGGGTATTCAGAGTAAGACCAGTGCTGATGGAAAGATGATATTCAGGAAGTTGGTTAGGTCTTGGCAGAAGCTTCCTAATTATTTAAAGCCTACCGATTCTGGTGATAGCAATCCTAGTCAGAGTTTACGCTTCGAAGAGCCTGCCAAGCGTAGCACAAAGGGAGCTAGAAAAGTTTACAAGGATGTTTTGAATAGTGCTATAGATTATAAACCTTCTGTCGCTGAGGCTTATGATGGTAGTAAGCTTAGGTATTACTATGATGATGAGTATGGAAAAACTACGGAGGTAAATGTGAATGAGCGATGGCAGATTGTTAAGGAGTGTTTAGTACAGGGAAGAAATGTTGTGGGAAAGAGTTTACATACTACCACTGCTGAGGAGATGGAGGATAAGGGTGGTGCTGCTGCTAAGGAGATGTGGGATGACTCGGATTTAATTCATGCTAAGAAGGAGGGGAGGGATTTCACTATCTCTGGTTTGTTGAGGTGGTTTAAGCCTGCTACTTTGGGGCTAGAGGGATTTATAGATAGCTATGGATATAGTGTTGTTAAAGACCCTTCGAAGCCTGTTTTGGGTATTGATGGAAAGAAGATAGATATTGGTAGTGCTAATTATATTGATAGGCGTAGGAAGGGGATGACTGGTAGTAGGTTGGCTGGTGAGAAGCGTAAATATCCGTTGACTATCGATGAGGCTTTCATTGAGGAGGGTAAGTTAAGTCCTTTTGATATTATTAAGTTGAATGACCAGATATCTTATAATGGCACACTTAATAATAATATCATAACAGGAAACTTTATATGGATAGATAGAGAGAACAACGAGGTAGGATTCACCCCTACTGATACGGGAAGGTGGAATGTATTGTATATGCCTCCAGTAGATTTAAGGAATAAGACTGTTAATACTCCCAAGGGTAGGAAGCCTGGAAATATGCACTACTTCGTTTCTGGTTGTGATCCTTTCGACCATAAGGTTACTACTGATAATAAGAAGTCTAATGGTGCTAGTTATATTTTTAGGAAGCTAGACCCTTTCGACCAAGAGTATAGTGATACTTTCGTCTGTGAGTATGTGAATAGACCTGCCACTCCAGATATGTTTTATGAGGATATGTTAAAGCAGAGTATTTTTTATGGTTGTGAGTTGTTGTGTGAGAACAACAAGATAGGTTTAATAAATTGGTTTGATGCTCAAGGGTATTCTGGTTATTTAATGAGTAGACCAAATTCTTCACACACTCAGCATAGTAGGTCTAAGCAGAGGGAGAAGGGTATCCCTATGTCTGGGGAGGCTGTTCGTCAGAGGGCTATAGAGATTACTGAGGCTTACGTACATGAAAATACTGGTTATGATTATGAGACTGATAGCCATGGGAAAGTTTTCTTCAATGATTTATTAAAGTGTTGGGTAAAGTTCAACCCTCAGAAGTGGACAGATTACGATGAATTTGTTGGTGCTGCTTTATGTTTGTTTGCTAAAGATTCTAAGGAAAGAAATAGAAAAAAATCTACCAAAGATTTAGGATTAGATGTGGGAAGGTTTGTGAAATCTTATAGAAGAGGTAGGCGATTATAGGTAGTAAAAATATTTGATTAACTTAGTGTAAAATATTTTTTGTATAGAGAATGACTAATTCTAAGACTCCTAGTTTCCCAGATAAGTCTTTATCTCCCGAAGATAAGGCTAAAAAATCCTACGGATTACAATACGCAAAGGCTATCTATGGTAAATATAGGAGTTCAGAATATTCTGTTTATGATCGTATTTCTAGGTACGTAGAAAACAGGAAAGCTGCGGAAGGTCTTCAGAGTATAGATAAGTTTAAGGACTTACTAGATTTAAACGGAGACACTTCTTACTTAAATTTAGATTGGCAATCTGTTTCTGTTATTCCAAAGTTTGTAAATCTTGTTGTTGGTGAAATGATTAACCAGGAGTTTAAGGTTAAGGCTAATGCTATGGATGAATCTTCCATGAAAAAATTGGAGGAGGAGAAGAATAAGATATATGCTAATCTGTTGATGTCTGAGTTTTCTCAGAAGATGGAGTTGCAGACTGGTATTCCTATTACTGATAAATCCGTTCCTGTTCCGAAAGACTTAGAGGAGGCAGACGTATTGATAGAGACAACTTTAAAGCAAGCTGTAGAGATTGCTATGGAGACCTGTATAGAGTTCGTTATGAATGCTAATAACTTCAACGAAGAGATTAAGGAGAGGGTAATTAGGGATTTAGTAGTAATAAAGATAGCTTCTGTAAGGGAGTATTTCGATGAGAATAATGATGTTAAGATAGCCTATGTAGATCCTGCTAACTTGGTGTTGCCATATTCTAACGACCCTTATTTTAGGGATATAGAGTATGTAGGAGAGATTAAGAAGATGAACTTCCATGATTTAGTGGAGTTGGTTGGTGATGAAATGACTTACGAGCAGTATTTACATATTGCTAAGAAAGTTGGCAAAAAGAGTATTTCTAATCAAGGGTTAAAAGAGGAGAACGGTAGGTATTACGATTCTAATAGTTTTCGTTCTGATGATTTCTATGTAGAGGTTTTTAATTTTAATTTTAGGTCAAGCAATCACGATTTGACTTATGAGAAGAAATATATTAATAAGAGCAATTATTTCTTGAATAGGAAGAAGTCTGGTTATGAGCCTAAGAAATATAGTAAAAAGAAAAGAGAGGTAGTTAGAAAGAAGGTAGAAGTTTTCTACGAGGGGATGTATGTTATCGGTTCTGACTGCATATATAAGTATGGTCTACAAGAGAATATGAGTAGACCTAAAAATAGCAAGGGTGCTTATTCTTCTTCTGTAAAGAGTAGGTATAGCATTATTGCTCCTGGCATGTACGATATGAAGAATAAGTCTTTAGTAGAGGCTATGACTCCTTTCGATGACCAGATGATTTTATCTTATTTAAAACTTCAGCAGTCAATGATTAAGGCTAGACCATCAGGTTTAGCTATTGACGCTTCCAATTTGGAGGGAGTTTTAAAAGGTAGGGGAGAGAAATTCCTAGACCCAACGGAGATCGTAGAGATATTCGATCAGACGGGTAACTTATATTATCGTAGTGAAGACTCTGAATTTGGTGGTGTTACTAATCAGAAGCCAGTTCAAGAGTTAGCTAACGGACTCAGCGCAAGTGCGTTGTATTTTGTAGAGGTTTGGAATCATAACTTAAATATGATTCGAACAATTACAGGGTTGAATGAAGCTAGGGATGGTTCAACTCCTTCTTCTAAGGCATTGGTAGGTGTTCAGAAGATGGCTGTAAATATGAGTAGAAATTCTACTAGGTCATTGAACGAGGCTTATTTATGGGTGTTTAAGGATATGGCAGATAGCTTGTCTTTAATGATTCAGAATAAAGCTATTGCGGATGGTCTTAGAGGTTATGAATTAGCGTTAGGCAAGGAAGTAACCGATGTGGTTAACATCACAAAAGATTTAAGGCTTTCTTCTATGGGTATTGAGATAGAGGTTTTACCTAGCTCAGAAGATTTAGAGGAATTAACTTTATTAATAGAGAGGGCTATCACTGCTCAATCTATTGAGTTGGAGGATGCTATGGAGATAAAAGATATTGCTAAGGTAAATATCAAAAAGGCTACACAATTATTAAGAAAAAGAAGAAAAGAAAAAGAGGAGCAAGATATCGCTAAGAGCACCGCAGCTTCTCAGGCTAATGCTCAGTCTCAGATGCAGTCTCAACAGATGGCTTCTCAATCGGAGGCTCAGTTGCAGGCTCAGAAGCATCAGAATAAATTAGAAGAGTTACAGTTGGAGTATCAGTTGAAGATGCAGTTAGAGCAGATTAAGACTAAGACTCAAGGGATGGCTAAAGCGGAGATAGCTATGATAGATGGTGATGAAAAGCTCAAGCAAATAAAGGAAGCTAAAAAAAATGATTTAGATGACACTTCTATAGGAAATACTGTTAGAGAACCTAAAGTATTTAGGGGTATTGACAACACCGAAAAGTTGGATTAAATTTTTTATTATATATTTAACTTAAATTAAAACTAAAATGAGCATTTTTGAAAATTTTGTTAAATCTCAAGGAGGAGAGATTATAAAGGAGGGTGAGTCTTCTGTAGAATCGGTAAGATCAGGAGAGGTAGAAGAGACGAATTTAGAAGAAACGAATGTAGAGGATTCTTCTGTAGAGAACGAGAAAGTTCAATCAGAGGGTTCTGAAGCTGTTGAGAGCGAAGGTGACACACTTAGCTTCGAAGACACATTTAATGAGAAGTACGGTTCTATAGAGAACTTAGAAGATAAGATACGTTCTTTGACAGAAAAAGCAGAATCTCCACGATTAGAAGATGAATTTGAATCTGATAGTGTAGATATGCTAAAAAAAGTGTTATCTAGTGGTTTCGATTGGAATAAACTGAAGGAAATCGCAGAGATAAAGACGATAGATGTAGATGGATTATCAGGTCGCCAAGCATTATCTAAGATGTTAGAAATGAAGGAGGGCTTATCCAAGGCAGAGATTAACTTGAAGTTGAGAGATTACGACAGGTTGAAAGAAGAAGATGTAAGCCTAATGGATTCTGATGAGACTTTAGAACATGAAGCGAAGTTAGCTCAATACGAAAGACTTCAAAGAGAGGGTAGAGACTTTTTATCTGGAGTAAAAAATGACGATAAATACTCTTTACCAGATCTTAAGAAATCTGAAAACAATCAAGAGTTATTAGATAACCAAAAAAAAGAATACGAAGAATTAAAAAGCCTTTATGAGTCTGGCGTTGAAAGTTCAGTAAATGAGTTCGATGAAATTAGTATTGTCCTCGGAGAGGATGAGTTTAGTTTCGAGCTTAGTGATGAAATGAAACAAGAGGTTCAAGATGTAATGTTTAATATTAACGATTATCACAAAAATTTTGTCGGAGACAATGGAGTTGATTTCGGTGGTATGCAGACAGTTATTGCTAAAGGTTTATATTTTGATGAAGCGATGAAATCCTTATTAGAGTTAAATACTAATGAAGGTAAAGTAGAGGCGGTTAAGGATATCAACAATGTTGTCGATAAGTCCAAGGCTAAATCTTCTGCTACTGGAAATGATAGTATGTCTCAAATAATGGAAGGCTTCTTAAAAGGACAAGGATTAAAATAATTTTAAAAATTAAAGAAAATGGCTTTAGATTATACAGGAGGTAGTTTTGTAAGAAGAGGTGATTACAACTACGTTACTACAATGGATTTACATAAGCCTGAGTACGACTCAGAGCTTACAGAAGCGTTTGGAGACCAAATGCTAACAGGGATGTTACAAATGATTGGAGCAGAAAAAGGTGTTTCAGCATTAGAGTACAACCATTTCGAAGAAGAAAGAATTTACCCAAAGATTAAGGCAAGCGTAGTGGGTGCAGCAGCAGGAGCTACAGCTACTTTTACAGTAGATGCTGATGGTACTCTTTCTATTCCAGAAAACGCATCTCCATACGGAGGTACTCCTAATATTAGTACAAATATTACTGTACCAAGAAAGGGAGAGTTAATTTTAATTAAGCCTGCTTCAGGTGTTGCTTCGGCAGACTCTTACATAAGAGCTATCGTAGCTTCTGTTACTCCAGGTGCTCCTTCTACTTTTACAGCGACTCCATTGGATGCAACAGACACTATCCTTACTAACGCAGTTGCTCAAGAGATTGTTATTTATGGTAACGCTCATGGAGAAGGTTCTGTTCAACCAGCATCTAGACAGACAAGAGTTACTAAGAAGACTAATAACCTACAGATTTTCAAAGGAACTTACGAAGTAACTTCTACTGAAAGAGATATGCTTGCCTATATTGATTTCAAAGGTAAGGATGGAAAAATGGGTAAAATGTACTACTTAAAAGGTGAAGCTGATGAGTACAAGAATTTCATGTCTCAAAAGGAACTTAACCTTTTATTAGGAGAGAAGTTAGCTAACAACGGTGTTTCTGATGCTTATGTAGGGCTTGGTACTCCACTAGCTTTAACTCAAGGTTTGATTCCATCTATTTTAGCTGCTGGTAACGTTTCTTCTTATTCTTCTTCTACGGGATGGGATAAGCAAGATGCAGAGGCTTTGGTAAAAGTTTTGGATAAGCAAAAAGGTTCTAAGAATAACCTAATCGCTCCAGGTATTGATTTATCTATTCAGATAGATAACACTTTAGCTGATTACAAGAGTGGTGGTTCTATTACTTATGGTAACTATACTTTTAACGAAGATGCTAAAGCGAACTTCCAGTTCGATAAGTTTGCGATTTCTGACTATGTATTCTCTAAGAAGAAGTTTGATACTTTCAATGATCTTCAGTCTTTAGGTGCTGAGGGATACGGATTCTCAAACGAGGCTATGG
>JGI24005J15628_10000338_pt1 | contig 27649 bp, 42 predicted proteins | sample LinPmetageLP40_FD_15628 | JGI IMG/M metagenome (IMG submission 15628)
ACACTTGTGTCAGTGTGTGTTTTATTTGTATGTAAAGTACCATTTGCCATTTTATGAGAGCTACCTTTATGCTCAGTACCGTCTCTTTTGTAGTGTTTTACGCCTTTCATTAGTATTTACCTTTTTTAATTATTTTTTTCTTTTTAGTTTTTGTTTTTGGTTTAGGTTTTTTGTAGTTCATATTTACGCTTTTTTAGTTTTTTTTGGTTTTTTTGGGAATCCTGCCTTCATATTTGCATACGCTTTAGGACTAATAGTAGAATTTTTTTTGCTTCTACTTGTACCTTTCTTTTTTCTTTTGTTTATATTTGCATATAACCCTTGTCTAGCCATGATGACCTCCTACCATTTTACTTTGTTAGACCAATAAGCAGCAGACATTTTGCCTTTGGCAATATTCTTTCCGTGTCTGGCTTTAAAAGAATCCGATCTTGCGGTTCTCTTTTTATCTCCTGTCACGCCTTGTTGACCAAATCTTATTGTTTTTATTTTGCTGCCGTCTTTAGCAACAACTACATGAGATTTAGTTGGGTGTTTAGGAGTTCGTTTTGGTTTATTAAAACCCGACACTCCTGCTCTATCTAATCTGCTATCTTTTCCCATTAGTTAAATACTCCATAAACTAAATTAAAAAAATGCAACATACTAATTAACAAAAACGCTGTAGTTACATAAAAATATAAAATCCAATTACCCATTAATGCAGTATGTCTTCGCTAATTAAAAAAAATTTTGTTCGCTTTGATACCTTGTCTTTAAATGTCACTCTCATAATATCTTCTGCTTCATTAATATTTCTAGCTCTAATATCTGTCCCTATTAAAATGTAGTCATCTGCTACTGCTTCAATATGATAAATTTTAGGTAAGTTCGTCTCCATTCATCACTCCTTGTGGCATCATGGGTGGCATCTGCGGTTGTTGTGGCATCTGCGGTTGTTGAGGTTGTGGCTGCTGCTGAGGTACTTGACCGGTAGGCGGCGGACTTGGTTGCTTGAACAATCCTTGTGCTTCTATTTTTTGAGCAGTCCTAAAGTCATTGTTGCCTCTTTCCATTATCTTTTCTATGTCAGCTAGATTAACTCTTGAATCTCCATACTGAGCATGAAGCTCAGCCATTTTAATTCTAGTTTCAACTTCAAACTTATCTCTATCAAAATCATCTTCCATAATAATTTTCATTCTGTCAGTTTCAGCATCAACTTTTAATTTTTCTGCTGATACTTGTGCCTTCATAGTTTCAGCCATTGCTAATTGTTCTTCGGCAGAAGGTTTGTTATCTTTAGCTTCAGGTTGTTGAGGCGGAACTTGAGTATTAATAAATTCTTGAGGGTCAGGGAAACCTGCCATTTCTATAATTTTAGCTATAGTATTTGAATACTGTTGACCAGTTACTAGAGGATTGTTTGCTCCTAAAGTTTGAAGTATTTGCTCTTGTTTAGCTGCTACTTGTTGCAAGACATTTAATTTTTCGTCATCACTAGATTTACTAATACCAACATTACAAACCATATCTTTATCAGCGTCCCAATATCTAGGGTCAACTTCAATAAATTCGTTATTTAGTCTAACCATTTCTGCTTGATCTTGATTTTTAACAACAAGATTGTTTACAAGGCTGAATAAATCTTTCATGCCTTCTGCGAAATGGCGGCTAATTAATTCTATTCTTCCCTGTGCTGCAGACATAGTAGAACTAACAGCCGCCTTTGTGCTTGATTGCAAAGCATCTGCGTTTAATCCTGCGGCTGCTTTAGAAACACCTGTGCGGTTTTCTTTTTGTTCATCTAAGTATTGTAAAAAAGGGAAAGCCTCTTTACCGGCAAAAGGTATAGTGAAAGGCTGAACTGCTCCTGCTTGTCTCATTCTTATCGGCTGTCCAATATCATTGTTTAAAACATCATCAATGTTGACTTGCCCTTCAACTACTCCCATTCGAGGAAAGATCGAGTGACCTAAAGAATCTAAACTGTCTCGAACAATTTGAGATTTAACATCTTGAATAGGTTTTAAGTAATCAGCAGGGCAAGAACCTATAGCCGTGTGAGGCTCAGGGTCCGGACAAAACATTACTATTGGTAAATCGTCCCATGCTTCACAATTAATTACCTCTAAACCATTACCGACAGTACACACTTTAATAAGCTCTGCTATACCGTCATCATCTTTGTCAAAGTACAAGTAATGTTCAATATATAAAATATCTTTTCCGTCCGGTCGATCAGGTGTAGTTATTTCTGAAAAAGGATTTCTTGCCTGTCTTTCGTCCTCAGCATCAATAAACTCTTCGTTACCTTGATAGTCTTCCATTTCATCTTTGTCGTAACCCATAGCTACTAAGTCTGATAGCGTTACAATTCTTCTGTGAGCTACATAACTTGCTTCTTTTAATGATCTGGCGTTTCTTGAAATTAAAATTTCTTCAGGTGGTATTGCTTCAATGATAACTGCATTTTTTTCTTTAACTCTTCTGATTGTGCAGTCATAACCTATAGCTTGTTGTTCTACTAATTCTTCACCAGTAGCTTCATCTACAGAAGTAAAATCTCCCATGATTTCTTCTGTTTCAATTACCTCAACATTTTCATCAGAAATTAATGTTTCATACTGCATGATAGAAAGGTCAGTGTAACTATGTGTGCTTGTCTCTAAAGAACTGTCAAAGAATACTTTAGCAAAACCAGTTTTTCTAATAAGTGCATCTTTGAAAACATCATACAAAACTTTAAAGCCATTGTTTTTTTGAGTAACAATGTAGTTAATATAATCTGATTGTTGTTTTGCTACAGGTACATCTTGTGGGTCATTAGGAATAAACTCGACTACTTTTTTTGTACCAAAGAAGGTTCTCATTAAAGAAGGCATCATAAACAAAATACTATCTCTAACATCTGTAGAGACATACTCAGAAGACATATCGCTTCCACCTCTTGGTGACTCTCCTAAATAATATCTTGTTGATTCTGCTCTTTCATCTCCAATAGCATCTATATAATCTTTAGCGTCATCTAGTTCTGATTTTATAACACCTTGTAATAATTCTTCGTCATAACTGCTTTTGTCAGTTTTCTTGTATTCCATAAATTAACCTACTCGTAATATTTTAGACTTTAACGGTCGTTTGAAATTATACCCCATAAACGAAGAGCTGCCACCTAGAGCAGCCGAAGTTCCTGCAAAAGTAAGTGCAAGTGCATCTGCTTTGTCTGGAGATTTAATTCCTCTTTTTTTCATTTCTTCTTTGCTTTCTAATTTTATTTTTCCATTAGAATTATATTTATAAATTGGTGAGACAAGTTCAGCGACCAACTCATCATCATAAGGAAGTTTGCAGTCTCTAGCTGAAAGCCAATCTTTAATTTTAAACCAAAGCTCCGCTCTTAGATTTAAGTAATTCTTTTTACTTGAGGGAGACTCTCCAACATTAATACCTCTTACCGGCATATCTAATTCTGTTAGCCTATCGACCACACCGGCTCCTAATCCAATAACATCAATTAGTATTTCCGTAGGTCTAGTCATTGTTGTTTGGTCGTCATATTCATTCTTTAATGCTCCACATAAAGCCATTAAATCCATTGAATTATAAGTTTTAATTTCAAGAACAGTATTACCCTGCCTTTTACACAAAGCTGAATTATCACCACCAAATCTAGCTACATCTACACCCCAAACTAAAGGCTCATTAACTGTTACTGTCACATCTCTTGTTTGAGCAGCTCTACATAAATCTAAAGGAATAACAGTATCATCATCATAATTAGGAAATTGTCCTAATACCTCAACTTTAGCAACAGTAGATTCCTCTCCATATTGCTCTAGCATTTGATGAAAAAGTTTTTGATCTGTCCCTTCGACCGTTCGGGAATCTATTTGTTCATTCTGCCAGTAATTCCTTTTGCTGTGAAAACTATCAAAGAAAGGTCCTGTGTTTCTTCTAGGGTTAGAGAAAGTAAACCAGTATCTATCTTTTGTTGGTTCAGTAAAGAACCCTTCACTAACACTATATATTGGAGCAGGAATACCTGAAGCCTCGTCCATGATGAGACAGACTCCATAAGAGGAGTGTATTCCTGCAAAAGCATCTGGATTTTCTTCTGACCACAACTGAGCTTGAGCGTAGTAATAGCCAGTATCTATTTTTAAATCGTTAGTTAATCTTTCATCAAACCATTTAGCAGGTCTTACTGCTGTTGCTGTTTTTTCCCACCAATGAGAATTGACAGATAGAGTTACCCATTTGCCTAATTCTGCCCATGTTCTACTTCTAAGCTGTTGCTCAGTGTTAGCAGTTACAATAATNGTAGCTCCTAATCTAGTAGATAGAACCCATAAGATAAGCCATGATACTAATGCTGATTTACCTATTCCCCTACCACTTGCCACTGCAAGTCTAAACATTTCTGGTATATCTACTGTCTCATTTCTTTGAATGTGTAAGGCTATATCTTTTAAAATTTTTTCTTGCCACTTACGAGGACCTGTAAAGTGTTCAAGGGGGGTATCTTTTTTACCCCAACTGAAGGCATACATTACAAAATTGTAAGGATTATCCTTTATGTTTAATGACCAAAGATCAGCCATTAATTGTTTTTCTTCTTCTACTTTATATTTCATGTCTATTGGTGGTAGCAGTGATAGACGAGGAGAAAGTGTGAAACACTGCTACCGTTTTGAATCGAATTAAACGGGGGAAAATCCAATTCAAAAAAAATTCAAAAAATTTAGTTATATAGTTTACATATATATCCCCCTCGCCGCAAAATTTGGGGGGGTCGATTATCGTCCTTCTTCTATCGTTTGTGCGTGTCCGCCTTGTCATTCTATTAGTCCTCTTCCGTGATCTTCTTGATAGGGAGTTTATCCGCTTCTTTATATGTTGAGCTGATAAGGTTCTTCTGGTCTTCTGTTCTTTCTAGTGTCGGCATAGTGTCGCTAATCCTATCTCTAGCATCTTTTAAAATATTATTGAGGTTTAATTCTACGCCGATCAATGGCTCCTGATCTTGCCAATTCTCTTTATCTCTTGCCTTCAAAAAGAATTTCTGAGCCTCGATATTGTTATTTTCAACGGCGTTCTTATAAAGGCTATTGGCGACTTTGGAAATTGCCTCCGCCTTTCCTTCCTCTAATGCGGTGACAAAATTAACAGATCGTTTTTTATTTCTATGGAGCGTTATCCATGAGACCCCCAGTTGTGCTGAGATTTGCCTCTCAGAAAGTCCCAATCCGCCCAACCTTCGGACCTCTTCAAGATCAATTTTAATTGCTTTTCTTCCGGTCTTTTTGGGTTCTTTTTTATCTGTTTCGCTCATGAAGTGTCTCTTTTTTGTCACTAATTGAAATTTATTTTAAACTTTTTTTTAAGGCTGTAACCCTTATTATATATAGTTTTCAGACATATCATAGAGTTTTGATAATAATTATTTTCATTTTAGGGGTTGTATCTGTCCTAGATATTCTGTAATGTTTCTTCTGTCGCAGCCGTTACCGGCATTTTTAAGGGGAAATAACCCAAGCAAAAATGTTTCAGGAAAGACAACGAGGCTCACAGCTCAAGCGACAAAACGGTGAGGGCAACCTAGAGAGAGAATGAAGTTTTCTTACGGTTGGCAATAAGTCCCCGAATTAACGGGCTGAATGAGAATCCTAATTACGGGGTTCAAGAAACTTAAACGAGGAAAAATATGACAAAGAAAGATTATATATTGATAGCTGAGATAGTAAGCAACGCAACTTACAAAGAAGAGATCGAAGACTCTTTCGGACCTACGACAGCTACTACTTGTGACTGGACGGTACTGGTTGGGAATTTAGCTGATGCCTTCAAAAAAGAAAATCCTAGATTTAATCCATCTCTATTTTTGGACGCTTGCGAGCCAAAAAAATAAGTCTATCTGACGAGGATTTAATATCCGAAACGCCGTGAGGCGTCATAGACAATTTAATTAATAAACAACGGAGGAAATATGTCTAAAAAAGTAAACAAAAAAGATCAACATTTTGAGGAAATGCAAAACAAGATCATACAACTAATGGAAACAAACGGAGCCGACTGGACCAAACAATGGATAACAGCCGGACCCCAGAAAAATATAATTTCCAAAAAGGAGTACAAAGGACTTAATCAATTCTGGTTGTCAATGTCCGGATTTACTTCTAATGAGTGGGCAACCTTTAAACAATGGAGCGATAAAGATTGCAAAATTATTAAAGGTTCCAGAGGTCGTACGGTTACTTTTTTTAGTCAACTAGAAAAGACTAGAAATTTAACGGACGCTCAAAGAGAACTTAAGGCAAACGGCGGCACGCCGATTGTATGGTTTGAGAAAACTTCAACGGTTTTTAATGCTCAGCAAGTGGAAGGGTACGAGTCAAAAGAACTCGAAAAAGTTATGACTCCAGAACTTAAAAAGCTGACTATCAAAAACGCTGAAAAGTTTATTTTTAACACTCAAGCGAAAATAAATATTAGTGGTGACGCTGCATTTTATCAGCCTTCAGTTGATCAAATAACTATGCCGCCAATAGATACCTTTTTCACTGACACAGCCTATTATTCAACTCTATTACATGAGCTGACTCACTGGACCGGACACCCCACCAGAGAAGATAGAGACATGAGCGGCGGATTTGGTTCTGAGAAATACGCCAGAGAGGAATTGATTGCTGAGATTGGTTCCGCTTTCTTATCTCAAATACTAGGCATTGAGAAAGTCATTAGAGACGATCACGCCAAATATTTAAACGGTTGGATTAAAGTTATCAAAGAAGATCAGAACGCCCTTAAAACAGCGTTTAGCAAGGCTCAGAAGTCAATAGATTTTCTAAGATCATTACAAGCAAAGGAGGAAAAGAAAAACGCCGCATAATAATCAGTCTATCTGATGAAGGATTTAATATCCGAAACGCTCCGCAAGGAGCGTCATAGACATTAAATAATAAACGCCGAAAGGCAGGAGAAAATATGACTATAAACAAAATAGAAATGATAGACGCTCAATGCTTAGAGTTTTACGGGCATACAAACTGGGTATTTTTATCAACACTTTCAGACGATATCATAGAGAAAACTCTAAGATCAGACGAAGGGGAAATAGGTGGAGCAATTATGTTCTTTTTTAAATCAGAAATGGAGGTGGCGTAATGGAAAAATTTAAAACTGGAGACAGGGTTATATATAACGGAAATTTTGATAATATTTTTGAGAGTTATGTCTTGCGTTATATAACGGACGATATGGTTGATCTAAGACTTTGGAATGGTTCAAGACATGTCGGAGATATAGTTATGAATGAGTCAAGTTTAACCATTTGGGAGGGCAAATAATGGAAGATCAAATAATAAATATCGAAGCCAACTACACTACTACAGTTCATTGGAACATGGACGATTTAGCAAAATCAGAAGGTTTTAAAGTAGAAGATGTTAAAAGAGTTGAGGTAGGTATGTGGGCAACGCTTCATATAAAATTAAATAATGGTAAGTCTATTTATGTTGAAGCAGCTCCAGTTACTACTGATTACAAAAGGGCGGATAGTTCAGCCTACTTTGATAAACATTGGGTACTGGTGGTGGAAGAATAAACCTACTGAAGAGACTCAGCGAAAATCTGAGCGAAACCAATCTAATTAATTTTAGGTTGGTCTAGGTGTCAAAGATGAAAAGTTTGCATGACAAATAAAAGTCATGTTACTATCCGTCCTAGATATTAATTAACTAATTCGCTACGGCGAGGAGAAATAATGGTTACATTACAAAACATAAAAAAAACAGATAGATATGAGGAAAGAATTAATTACAATTCTGACCACCCAGAAGACACAAACCATGTCGAATTTACTAATCTCATAGATTCTTTTATTGAGGTTGCTTTGCACATGAAAAAGATATCCGATTTAGAACTCGACAGAGGGAAAAGATACGATCTTGATTTTCTAAGTTATTGCAACATCTACGGTATAGATGACACTTCTACCGGAGTAATGCAAAACTTACCGGTTCCGTTGGTTTATTGGAATGATAAAGATACGGGTTCTTATAGTATTAGATATAACAAAACTTTAAGGGGAATTTTCGATAATATTTTTATAGATAAAATATCTCATGATGAGATTGTCGAAACCGTTGAAGCACATGATATGTGGTGGAACAGCTAGAGTCTAACTGAAGATCGCTAAATGCGTGAAATCCTTGTTAATCAATCCCCCCAATTAACAAGGATATTAGACAAACTAAACGCCTGAAATATGGCAGGAGAAAATATGAAAGTAGAAAACTATCTAAAAGAAATTTTAGATTTAATTATGGTTGATGATACCTACGAGTATTCATTCGACCTAGACGAGGAGTTAAGCTATGAAAAGGAAGAGAGATTCTCTGATACTTCTTTGTGTAGTGCTTCACCAGAAAACCCCTATCAAGGAGTTAATGCTGTTGATGTTTGCACAGTTAGAATCTGGAAGAACGACTTGGAAGTGGCTTGGCTAGTGTTTAACAATTTCAATGACGGAAGCGATCGCTTATTTGATTTTTGTATTATAGATGCCGGTACTTTAAGCAATTTATATGAGTCGAGGAGAAAAATTACAAAAGAAATATTTGCACACGCAGAAGACTGGCAGAAAAGATACGATCTTCTCTAAAGTCTAAAACACAGATCGGGGCAATTCCGTCCCGATCTTTTCATACGGAGAAAAAATATGAAAACTTTAAATAAAATAATAAATGATAACGGTAAACCAATCGTTGCAGACTGGGTCCCTGAAGAGTTGCTCTTGTGGGCTGATAACTTTGATAAAACTACTTGGGATAAAACTCATTGGGACAAGGAAATTAGTCACAATTATAGGACCCAGACTGATCACGATTATCAAGTAATATTTGAAGCTCTTGAAATTGATATGGCAAAAATGATTGATGTTATTGAGGAGTATTTTACAGGTTACAGCGTTGACTATACTGCAAAGCAAATAGCCGCCGCTTATTATGTAAGTATGTACTCACCTTATAACGAGGCTCACAGCACAAATCAATACGAAATATAACAGTCTATCTGATGAGGATTTAATATCCGAAAACTTAACCGATATCACTCCCAGATATTGGTTAAGTTAATAGACAAACTAAACGCTTGAAATACAGCAGGAGATAAAATGACAGACAAGAAACTACAATTTAGCCGCAGGGAATACACAATTCTACAGATGATGTGTGAGTTTTCTTATGCAAAATATGGAGATCAATTAGAACTTTATTCTTACTTTAATCCAACAGACATAACCTCTCTAACGAATTTCCATGATAGGGAATTTGCCAGTTTTTACTCAAGAGATTTTCTTAATTGGGCATTGAGAAAAGATATCCCTGATTTTAAGGGTTTAGAGTGTGGTCTTCTTTTTGTCACAGACTTAAAGAATCTTTCAGAGGATACCTTAGAGGAAGCTACTGAGTTACTGCAAGATTTTATAATATGTTTTGACATAGAAAGCGAAGCATAAGCACATGAGTAACGGATTGAATAACGAAGATTTCACGGATAGCGATTTAATTAATACTATTTTTAATTTAAATTCGCTACCGGAATACAGGAGAAAGCAGATTGCTATTCTTTTATTATCAACAACATTGACTAAAGACTGCTCCGTAGAACTATCTAGTTTTATGGACGGTCTAGCCAATACAATAACGAGGAGTTATGAATAACAACTACAACAAAGATTGGATAGAGCAGAGACTATATGCAATAGGCATAGAGATAGATCAAGAACAACATCTCATGTCTAAAAAAAGTTATGAAAAATTATTACAAGAATCAGACAGATTGAGTGATGAGTTGGAAGAACTTTGCAAAGAAGATAATGCTATGGAAGATGAGGAGGATAGATTTTTTAGACACATGAGGGTTAAAACTTTTGAACCTAATAATAAATCTAATAACCCTGATCTTATAGAAACTTGGAACTCAGTCATGCAAGTTTTATTTGATAAAAGGTCCAGAGAATATACTGAAGAAGATAGAATTTTAGATTCTAATTTAGATATTCTTGGTGAAGTTATTATGAGGGAGGCAGCAAAAGATCATGAGTAAATTTAATATAGAATCAGGCATAACCAAAGAGTCTAATAGTTTGAGCGGAGAAGTTTTAAAAACTTTAAAGCTCATGAAGATAGATGATTGCGTTAGAAATTTAACAGCCAAAGAAAAATCAGCTTTTACTCAAGTAGCTAAAAGAAATAATTACCATGTAATGACCGGCAGACAGTCATGCGGTGTTTTATATACTGTGTGGTTATTAGCTAACCCAACTAGCAACGAGTTACTTAATAGCAATCCCAAAAGATTATCTAATAATGATCTTAGAGGCGGCAGAGATTTTCATAGTGACTATGCTCCTTATGGTGTTCCTTCTGGTGTTAAGTGCTACATAGATCAAGAGTTTTATGAGGAAGATAAAATGATAGTTGATGATATGAAATCTATCTTCAAAGCTATGAATGAAGAAGAAATTTATATAAAGAATTTTAACAATGAAAAGGAGTACAAATGACATTTCCATTTAAAGATAAAAAATCAAAAAAGAAAGCACAAGATAAGTATTTAATTAACACTCAAAATAAAGGTTTAGTTAGTGTTAAATTAATTGTCCCTAGAGATAGGTTAGATGACATTAAATCTTATGCCGCAGAGTTGAGGCTAGTACACAAGGTAATCAACTCATGAAGGAGAATATGAATAACCATGAATTAGCACTCGTTATAGGTGATCTATTAGATGAAGCTCAAGAAAGAAACATACCCGAATATCTTGAAGAGCTGAAATTAAAAATAGGTTTTCATTTAGTAAAAAATAGCAGAGCAATTAAAGATGACGACTTGGTTTTAAATCAAGTTGAAATGAATGTTGCCAATGCTCTTATGAGGTATGTTGAAAAACAAATCTTAACTAGATTCCAAACTCAATCCTTATCTGAGTTGGAAAACAAATCCCCCCACTTCGATAGTTAAGATAACGGAGGGTTAATTTTTAAGTTAATCCTCCAACTCTCTAGCTAGAGAATGTCCCAGTCCTACAATTAAAATATGTTTCTTAACTCGCTGCTGTTTTGGTAGCGTTTTCATAGCTGTTGGCTTCTCACCCTCAACAGCAATCATGATCAGTCCTTGATCAGATAAATTATCCACCGCCTTAGCCACCGTTTTACGGTTCAGAGACAGAACTTTTCCTATATATGTATAACTATCCCAACAAGAAAAAGAAATGCCCTTCAGACGCTCACAAATAACCCAGAACACTAGCTTATCTCTTGCTGATACTTTCTTGTGATCTAACTTGGTTCTATAGAGCTTCCAAACAACAGCCTTCAGCTTGTTGAAGTTCTTATATCTCAATGATGTAGCGTAATTAATAAACGGCGAATTTATTTCTGTGTGAGCTGTGGTTATCCACCAATACTTATTTAACTTCTTTCCTTTCATGACCTAGATATTCCACATATTTATCAAACCAACTTTTATAATCATCATGCAATTCATATTGCCTAAATCTTTTGTCTTCATTGCAACTGGTCTTAATAAAAAATTCTCTTTCTACACACTCGTTTAATATTTTTAACACACTCGACCGACTTCCTATCTGTCGAGGTATTGCGTCACATAGCTCCTCAAAAGAATATAAATTCTCCCTACCTTTCGAACTTGCCATTGGTCTTGACCCTACTTCAATAATAATTAAAGCGTTCAGCCTACTTCTTGACATAAATTCTTTTAGATCGTTCGACCGGTCTAATACAAAATCACGGACAAATTGATGCCCTCTTTGAAAATCATTCATAATAAATCTCCTTCTTCCTTTCGTTCGAGAAGTAAGAATAAATAATGTTATGAACATTAATAAGGATTCGTTTTAATCCTAACAATAACTTTGTTTTATTAAGGTTTAATTTAACAACTAAATAGTAAACAGATTTACATATAGGGAACGCTAAGGCGTTCCTATATATATGTATATATAAGTCAGTGTGGGAACCCGTATGGTCAGAAACAGACCCCTTTGTGGGTACCCGTATGGTCAGAAACTTATTTCCAATCAATGTCATTAATGCTTCCCGTTGTATTATCTTCATCAACTATGTCTAAATTAAATCCCCGTCTTACTAATGTTTTTATACTCATGTCACCCTCACTGTTAGATTTAACCATTGCCGCTTTGACAACTGCCATACGAGAATACTCAATATTCTGTTCAAAACAGATACGCTGTGTGTTTTCTTCTGAGTCCAGATAAAGAATGTTCACTGATCTGTGGGAGTCAACTAATGAGGTAGCTCCCCTCACACTGCTTCTCGCATTTAATACTGAGTTGGTGTTGCCTTCAGAGATAGCACTCTTGTTTAAATGGTGAATTGATAACACCACACAACCAAACTCACTGGCTAAGGACGAGCAGAACTGAGAATAAAGTTGTGCTGTGCTGTTGTTATTCATGTCTCCTGAGACAAAAGATTGAATAGGGTCTATGACTATCAACTTGAGATCATCTATCTGTCTAAGGCTCTCTTTGAAGTCCTCAGCTTGATCTGTGATATGTAGTCCATTAGCTAAGTCTTCTTTGATTAATGTTAATGGCTTCCCCATGTCCGCTACCGTGATCACATAAGTATCATGTTCACAAGTTAAATAGCTTCTCGACTTATCTATTAAACTTAACCTCCTTCCGGTTTCTTCAGCGTCATCTTCAGCCGACAGGTAGGCACAGTTTCCCTGTTGAATTATGTCGTTACCTAAGAACTTTCCATTACCATTATTAACATCTAAACAAAGTCTTAAACATAATCCTGATTTACCGATACCACCTATCGAGCAAAGCAAAGATATTTTTGACAGCTCCATAGTATTTTTAACTAACCACCTTCTAGGCGGTGGCTCAGTTGTAAAGTTTTTAATAGAGTATTGTTGTAGATTAAAACTGTGCTTGATAATGATTTGTTTTTCTACAGCTTCCGGTCCTTCGTTAATATGAATGTCGTTGTAATCTCCTTTCTTATTTGGAATCCTAGATTTGCAATTAGAAACATTACTAATTATTTCTCTAGTCCTTTGTTGACCTACGCCGTTTAAATCATGATCAAAACAAATTAGAAACTCAGCGTCACAAAACTTTCTAATGTTTTCCAGTGCCGCTTGTCCAAAGTTTGCAGAGAAGGTACATATTGTAGGTAGACCTGTACTCTCATGAACAGACAAGCAAGTAGCCAGTCCTTCTGTTACTGCTATGGTTTTATATGTCCTCCACTGGTCCCAATCAATGCCAACAGAATAGATATTAGACTTAACCTCAGAAGCAGATACAAACCTCTTATTCTTAGAGGTTATATATTGCAGACTTCTCAACTCTTTATAATTATTTTGTGTAGAATACACCGGACAGATCAGTGAACCATTGATCTCGCTTAAACCATAATTATTTTTTAACCCTTTTTTATTTAGGTATTCATGTTCCGTAGATATTTTAGAATTTTTAAGTCTCTCCTCGCAGAGCTTAGCCGTCTCGTTGTGCCTTTTATGGCGTTCTTCTTTACTCCTTTGCAGGTTCTCGTCAATTTTCCTATTTAGTTCAGCTACCTCAACTGGACTAAGTTCTTTCATTGAGTTGGAATAAAATTTCCACTGTTGATTGGTACGCCAATTTCCATAAACACAAATAAAATGTCCGTCTGTTTCATGATAGCTATACCAACCGGACATTTCGCCCATACCTTTATCCGGACGAGTATCTAAAGAAGCATTAACTGGTACTCTAGTTATCTCACCTGTTGTATTTATATTAGATACTCGCAGACCGTCATTGTTCATCTGTCTAACAAGATCAGATATGTCAGCACTTTCCTGTCTATATTTTAATGTAGGACTTAGGACTTCTTGTTCGTTAAATATTTTTGAAAAATCAATCATCAGCCACACCATTACTTGCCTTTGCTTTTTCGCAATCAAGGTAATGGAGGACTAATAATTCAAAAAATTTTCGCCTGTCGTCTGACTCCCATTTATGTATCTCGTAAGTATTGTGTATTTTTGAAAACTCAATGTAGTTATTTTTTGTTTGTGCTATCGCATAACTAACGCTCTCATAATTTAAATACGCTGATCTTTCTAACTGCTCTCCTTTATCTATCCTCTCCCTAATCTTTTCTATATGCTCCATTTTATTACACACACCATAATATTTATTTTTATAATTAAACAACACCGACCCTGCCGGACGCAAACAGTGTCCGCACAGAGAAGGTTTGTTGTATTGAATGTCAAACAATGAAATCCCTAGAAAGGAATTTCATCATTCAACTGAGGCTTAGCCGGTTCTTCAGCTTTAACTACAGCAGGTTCTACCGTTTTAGTTTCTTCAACTACTTTAACTGTTTCACCGCCTACAGCTTCCCAGTTTTTACCATGCCAACCACTGTCTATTTTAAATGAGGACCCTTCGGTTCCGTCATTCTTTGCATACTTACCTTTCTTCATAAGACAGGTAGTAATTTTGCCTACAAGATCACTCTCTTTAGCACTCATGACAGCATCTCTTTCAAGACCCATTGACAACAAGCAATTAAATAAATTTGCTTGACCAGAAATAGCTATGGAATGAGACTGAGAATCTTCGCTGCCCTCTTTATCCCAGTTCACCATGAACCTTTCTTTCTTATTCATAATGTCAACCTCTTGAACTTCAAATTCAATTTCGATTGCATCATAAACCACACCATTATTTTTTTCGCTTCTCGAAACTAAATCATTTAGTTCTTCGATACCTGCAAACGCTAGTGTGTATCTTCCGTCCGGATATTCCTTAAAAGAATTATCCATTTCCGCTTCAGCGTCAGGGTTAAACCCACCGCCAAACTTATTACTTAAATCAACCATTTTTTACCTCGCTTAATTTTGGTTTATCTATTTTAAAACAATCAGCACAGACCAGTATGTGTGACACTCTTGCCACCGGCATACCTTCTCCGCACTCATCACATTTAAGATCGTCTTCAATCTCAGGGTCCCAATGCTCATTGAAATTATTTTCCAATGCCTAACCCTTCCTTCATAGCCTCACTTAAAATCTTCCAACCTGTCTCCCTTTCGAGTTTTATTTCGTCCGGCAAGTTGTATCTGTTCTTCCCTATATGAGCGGAAGTTTCTCTAGTAAAAATATATCTGTCTTGAGACATAGTAGTTTTAGTAACCATTTGTCCCTTGTCAGCTTGTTTTTTTACTTGACCATATTTGTAGTTGTAAAAGAATATTGCGTCAGCAAACTCGCTCACTTTTGCAGCAACTCTTTTGTGTAACTTTAATTGGTACTTATCATGAGGGTTCATGTCAGGTATTTCGATACGCTTTAATTCAACATGACAAATCATGCAGACCCTCATATTTCTTTTGTCTCTAATATCATTTAAGACTTCAAGAATTTCTGTCATCTGATCACCTGCTAAAGCATAGCCTTTACCATAACCAAAATCTTCAACATGACCTTTGCCGCCAATGTCACAAACCTTTTGAAAGACAAGAGATTCTAACCAGTCAAGTGAATCTATTATTAAAGATTTTCTATCATGCTCTTCGTCTCTAATTGAAACTAACCTAGACATAAAATCGTCATAAGTTTTACAGACAGGGAAGGACCAAATATTATCATCATTAACAATACCTGCCATGCCGTCTTCCGTTTGAACTATGACTGGGTTTTCCATTTGTGCGGCTAGACTTGTTTTCCCTATACCACTCGGACCAAATAAAATAAATTTTGGAGGCTTTATTTTAGAACCTTTTTCTATATCAGCTAATGACATAATTACTCCTTTGTAATGTTTGTTGTTTTTAAAACAGCCTTTGGCGATAGTTCAGATTTCAAGAGTTCTAATGCTTGATTCTGTAATATAGATAAGGCGTTATCCAGTTGATTAATCTGTTGAGTTCTCCTCTTCAGAGTAATAGTTTCAGGGTCAGTATTTAATTGACCAATAGTATTAATAGACCACATAATAATTTCAGCTAACTTTTTAGGATTAGCTTTAATATTTATATCTACCAATTCATCTCTAAGGTCTTCGTCATAGACTACTACCTCTTGATCATTTTCCGTGTAATTAAAACACGCTGTCCTATTATTTTTTGCTGTTGATTGCTGCAACAACTCTTCGTTTTTTTTCTTCATCATGCTCCTCGCTTAATAAATATTGTTTATGTGTTTCACAGTTCGGTTTATGCGGACAGAAATGACAATGCTTTCCTGCTACATATTCAGGCTCCTCTATAAAACACGCTTGTATTTTTGGCTTCAGCCAATTCAAACCCCAATGTGCTAAGTCATCAGCAAATATAGTATCGCTTCTAATAGGACCGTCTTTGTGCCAACTTCTCGGCTGAACAATTACAGTCTCTACACTTTTCTTATCGGAGTACCTTGATAGAGCCATTAATCCGTAAGCTCTAAGTTGTAAATTATCCTCAACTTGAACTGGATATTTTCCGGCTTTGTAATCTATTATTATTATCTTATCTTTTTGTAGTATTAAAATATCTGTAGTTCCCCAAAGATCAGGGTGTATTTCTGAGCCGTCTAGTTTTTCTTCAATTAATAATTTACTGCCTTCCTCTTCATTTATTCTTTTAACAACATACTCGCAATACATATCAGAAGCATCAATCATAGTCTGATCAACAGTTACTATGTGACCTTCGTATTCTACTTCTCTATTTAACCAATACTCATGAAAGTCTATGCCTTCTAAATTTCCCTGTAATCTCATCTCATTCATTTCGTGATTTACACTTCCTTCCCATGCCGCATAACTTCCTGTATTTGGATAACCTTGACTGGCTTGTATTGAGGCTGAGCATTTTGTTGATCTTGATAATCCAGAAGGACTAACTTTTGCATGACTTGTTACTGGCATTAATTGTCTTGTGTTACTTTTTTAGATTCTTCATATTTAACTATGTCTTCTTCGAGATACCGAATTGCATTACCAAACTTATGAAAGTCTGGACCCTCTCCTTTGTATCTCCATGTATCTAATGTCTTAACTGATATGCCGCCCAATCGTTCGGCACATTTTTCTCTATTGTAGTAAATTTTTTGGCTGCTCATGTGTAGTAATTAGTCCTCGTAAGATGATATGATAACTTAATTGTTTTATAAAAAACAAGTAGAGCAGATAAAATAAATTAAATTAGTTTTACTTTTGCTCTTAAATAAAAGAATTATAAATTGAAAACAATAAGAGACAGTTTGAAAATGGAAGGCAAAAGTTCTTCACTAGAAGACTGTCCTTGCATATCAGTTTGTACTTTAAGTTTTTTAACTCCTGATAATGACACTTGTATTTGTGGAAGGACCATGAAAGAAATTTCAGAATGGAATTGTCTTGATGTTGTTGGAAAGAAAGAAATAGTAATGCGGTGTATAACAGACAAAAATTCTTATCCTAGACAGAAGCTAACTTTTTTAGCAGAAGACAATGACTTAACTGTTAATGAAGCTAAGAATGTATTTGTATTAAAGAGGACAAAATAAATGCGAAAGATAGAAAATATCCGTGATCATATTGAGTTGTGCAATATGATCAAACAAAAAAATAAAACCAAAGTTAAGAGAAAAGGAAGTGGCAGGTAAGGGAGATAGACCACGCCCATTTTCTGTAGACAAGGATACTTACTCAGATAATTGGGATAGGATTTTTAAGAAAGATAAGGAGAAAGATGACAAAGAAAAAAACGGTACTACAAAAACAAGTAGCCGGTAATCATTATAAAGAATTAGCAATAGAGCCGATAGAATTTATCTTGGGTAATAATCTTTCTTATTGTTGTGGCAATGCTATTAAATATATTTCTAGGGATAAAGGGTCCAGAGTAGATGATTTGAGAAAAGCTATTCATTACCTAGAAATGGAAATAGATTTAGTTTTAAAAGATTAGCTATAAATATCGACACTAAATCGACACTAAGAAAAAAACAAAAACAATTTATTTTAATTTTTGTTGGTATATATGGTGAGTCCGTTCGGGTTCGAACCGAAGACAATTCCCTTAAAAGAAGATTATAGTTGTTTATTTAATAAGTCTACGCCTAATTTTTTTTTATTATTTATTGCACAGCCTCAAATATCGTGCTAATTTATACCCATTAGTCATGAGGAGGATATATGAATACTAAGAATAATCGACACTATATCGACACTACAAAGACGGACAAAACTTTTAATAAGTTAAAGATAAGAAATCAAAACAACAAAATTTCTTATACGCTTGTCTGGTATTTAAATGGGAAAAGAAAAACAAAAACCATTCCACTTAAATTTAAAGACGAAGGTATTGCCTCTATTAGAAATAGAGCAATTAAAATGTATGAAACATTAATAGACATACAAGAAGGAACTATTCCTGACCCTGCAGAAAATATATCTATTAATTATGAAGAATTATTTAATGATTACATTGAAGATTGCAGGTCAAGAAGTGTCACTGAAAAACACATAGAAGATTCCAAAAGGAATTATAATAATTGGGCGAAATCTTCTATAGGTAATATCTATGTTAGTGACTTAAAAAGAAAACATATAAAAGATATTTTTAAAAAAGTATCTAAACATAGCAAAACTGTAGCAAACAAAACCTTAAAGACTATTGTTGCTTCATTAAATTTTGCTGTAGATGAAGAGACTTACGGAATTGATTTTAATGTAGGCTCTAAAATAAAAGCTCACCCTGACATTAAAATTAAAAGATCATATACGGAGCTAGAGAAAGCAGCGATATTTAATGAACTGCACAGCATTGAATTAAATAATCCAGAAAGATATAGGACTGTTGGTTTTATTTGGCTGCTTGTTTTAACTGGAGCAAGAAAGGGAGAAATTTCTAAAGCTCGTTGGGAATGGATTAAAGATAATAAAATTATAATACCAGTTGATCAGCATAAGACCGGACAGAAGACCGGAGAAGAAAGAGTTATTTATTTAAATGAACCGGCTATGCAAGTTATTAATAAACTATCCACTATTTACCCTAGACCAGACACAATTACCGGAATAGGAACACCATATAAGTTATGGAAGAAAGTTATTAATAAATGTAACTGTCCTGATATAAGGCTGCATGATCTTAGACACAGCTTTGCTACTATGTGTATATCAGCTAACATTTCAACAAGACAAGTAGGAGCTTTGTTAGGTCACAAGAGTTTAGCTTCAATGCAAAGATACGGAGAAGTTACACCACAAATATCTTCAAACAATGTTAAGTTAGCGGCTGATGTTATCAACGCTCAAATCATTAATTGATTTTATTAATGATTGGTAGCTATCAGTTTTTTCAAGTTCTTCAGTAGATAGAGTGATCTTAGTAGCAGGATAATTAGAGGGAATATAAGTAATTATATTTAATGGCATACAATAGAGAGCATAGATGTCTATACTATTTTCTCCGTTCTCACCGTAAAGACGGTCTTTTGTATGCCTCCCTCTTCTAAGATCAAATTGCCAACCTACCCTTCGAGCAACGCCTCCTCTTTCATAGAGTCTTTCGTTACCTTTAGTTTTAACCTGACATTTTAAAATCTTATCTTCATGCTCAAAAAGAATATCAGCATGAGAACCATGAGGAACTATTGATACGGTATCTGAATATAATGCAAGATGACTAGCAACTGCAAACTCTCCGCTTCTTCCTAACCTTTCGGTCGATCTACCCATTAATCAAATTGTGTTTGTTTATCTTCAAAGTATTTTTGCATTAGCTCAGGGTCTTCGGCTAATAGTAATTGTCTTGCAGCGTTATTGAATTGCTGCATAGTATTTTCAAGAATATAAATTTTTATTCCCTTACTAGCATTTTGAAATCCACTAGAAAGTATAATGTTTCTAATCGCATCTTTTGTGTTTAAATTTTTATTTAATTCCAACATTCTTGAATATTGAAAAGGATTTAATTCTATGTTGCCCATTTTTCTTGAAGGGTTACGAGGGGTAAATCCAATGTCATAAAAAGTATCAAACACAATATCTTTTTTATCTTCTGAGTAACTATAAGGAGTAAATGGTCCACCAAAACTAGGGTCCCTTTTTTGTATCTCGCCAAACATATTTCTTCTTGGAGCAAGATCAGTTTTAGTGTCACCAAAGTAAGGTATTCGTTGTATTAAAGTATCTGTTATTGTTCTTGCATCTCTAAGAACATCATCATCATATTGTCCACCATGTGCAAAAATTGTTGGGACAAACGAACCTGCAAATCTCTGAACAAATCTATCACCATATCTTGCAGGGTCAGTTAAAACTTTAACAGCCTCACTTAAACCGGACATAAAAGTTTTATTAGTTAAGTTATTAGCTACAGAACCTACAATCATAGCTGAGACTTTTCCTGCCTCTAACTCTAAATCTTTTGTTTCGTCTTGAGAATTGTTTACATATTTTCCAACTTCGTTTAAATCAGCAGCAATACCAAACAAAATTCCTATAGGTTCAAATCTATTATATTTGTAATAAAAATCACCAATTTTAATTGAGTACGGTTCCCAACCTCTATCTCTGTTTCTTTGTACTCCGTTAGCGTCAAGAGGCTCTCCCTCTTTAGAAGCTCCTGCTCCAGTTATAACTCCTGAATTTGCTAAAAATCCAACCCCTAACATTGTAGAAGAACCCATAACTAATCTGCTTGTAACTACATCTCTTTCAATTCCACCTTTTTTATAGGAGTCTTGAAATCTTTTAGTCATTAAACCAAAGGGACTTCTATCGATTGCATACTTAACAATATTAATTGGAGTACGAACGAAGGGAAGTATGAATCTCATAGCAGGAAAAACCCTGTTCATCTTATTAATAGCCTGTCCAAAGCCGCCTACTTTATTTGTAAAGGTTTGGTATCTTCCTACTTCCAAAGCATCAAACTCAATGTCTTTACCTATTGGAGAATTAAGAGGGTCGTCTCCATGTTTCTTAACAAGTTGAGCAGCATAGTTCCAACCCTTTCTTTCTTTCGCAGCCTTTCTCATAGCTTGACCCCATATCTCTTGTCGATAAGCAATCGTCTTAAAAAACATATCTTCAGCAACTAACATTCTGCTTGGCGTTCTAACAATTTTTCCACCTATACCGCCTATAGATTTTTGTCTTGCTAGTTCTAATTTTGTAGTTGAATCCATTACTGCATTTTCATCAAATACAGTTTTACCAAAAACTTTTAAACCTTCTAAATGTCCTAAGATTGTTCCAACTAACCTTGCAGCAGCTTCACTATATGTAACTCGTTCCCCACCAGTAAGCATTTTAGGTGTACCCTTAATCGCAGCTCCAAAATATTCTAATGGTCGCATCAAGGCTGTAAGTTCGTTTGAAGAAACATTAACTAAATGTGTAGAAGGTGAAGACAATAATGAGTTAATCCAGAACTCTTGAATTTTATTTAATAATGTAGGGTTTTCTAATCCTGCTATATATTTTATAGCTGCATCAACATCACCGTCAAAAGCCTCAAGGTTTCTAGCTATTATTTCAGGAGAGAGCTTTGTATTTTTAGCATTTTCTAAAAATTCTTTTTGTGCTTGTGTTCTGATTTTTTCATCAGGGTTTCTTGATATTTCTCTTAACGCTCTTAAAGTTCTTCCTGCTTCCGCTCTAGCTCCTGCACTAACCTCATGCACTGCTGACACTTCGTTGCTCATTTTTTTAAAATTAAAATGATCTATTTCTCTTACTGTTCCGTTATCAATTTTAGCTAAATATATTTTTCTAGCCTTTGCTAAATCTTCAGCCAAAGTTCTTTCTATCTGTCTAATTCTTGTTATTTCTACATCATTAAACGCTGTACCTTTTGGTGTATTAATAATGTCGTCAACAGTCCAACCTAATTCATTTGCTCGGTCGTTTAATTTTTCACCATTCCTACCAAACTCTTGACGACCTCTTCTTTGATTAAAATATTGATCGCTGTCATCTGCTAAATCTATATATTCTTGTTTGGCTTTTTTATTCGTTCCTGTTTTATCAAGATTTATATTAGCTGCTTTGTTAGGGTCTGTTGTTGGAGTAGGTCCAATAGGTGAAGAGGGAGTTCTGCTTCCTGCTCCTGTAAATGTAGGACCAACTATTTCAGGTTCAGGAACTCTTGGACCAACTATTGGACTAGGTGGACCTACTTCTTCATCTGCTGCTCTTTTACTAGCGTTCTTATCTATTTCCCCAGACGCTTTTTCCGGTCGGTCGTCCACTTTTTTAAACTTACCTCTTATTTTGCCTAGAGACTTTATAACACCCTCTACCGCAATACCCATTCCTGCTCCTTCAATAGCCATTTTTAAACGACCCTCAGCAACAGTGTCATCATCATCTGCTTGTAACCATTCAGTAAATTCATTAGGAGCAAGGTCTTGAATAAGGTTTGATAATCTTTCTTCGTCAGGACTAAATGCCATTTGTTCAGCAATGACACCGGCTGAAGTATATTTAGTAAATTTACCAACTTTGGTAACAGGGTCTAATTTCTTTAATTTACTAAGTTTGGATAATGCTTGTATGCCTTTTAATGTTCCAGTGTAAGGAACTAAAAATCCTGCTGCATCTCTTACAAAACTACCTAGCATATTAGTAGGTTCGGCAACTTCAGGAAGATCAGGTAAATCAACATAACCTCCAGTTACATCTCTTACCAAATCTGAAGTTCCTTGAATTGTATCTCTAGCAGCTCCACCAACAACTCTAAAAGTATCTTCTAAAAAACTAACATCATTAGGGTCTTCGGCTTGTGGAGTGTTATTTAATATGACTGGTGAATTTAAATCTATTCCTGATAAATCTATTTCTTCATCTAGCGAAATATCTGATAAATCTATTTCTTCATCTAATGAAATACCTGATAAATCTATTTCTTCATCTAGCGAAATATCTGATAAATCTATTTCTTCATCTAATGAAATACCTGATAAATCTATTTCAGCCATTGGGAATGATTATTTAACACTAACAATACCTGATATTTTTTCAGCAAGAGTCTCACCTGAACCACCAAAAGTATTTATGTATGTTATTTCATCAGGAGTTAAATTCTTTAAATAATGAGCATCAATATCAAATATATTATTCTTTTTTAAAGCCGCCCAAAGCTGACTATCACTAGCCTTTGGATTTTTTGCTTTTGCTTGACTAAAAGCATTTTGAACATTATTAGGAATAGAAGCAGTACCTTTCATTGCTAGTTCATTTACTTTGTCTTTTGCAACATTACCCTTAATAGCATTTTTACCGTACTCTTCTAATCTATCCGGACTTCCGGCGATTGCTTTTTTTTCTTCATCACTAAATCTGTTATCATTTTGTAAAACTGTCAAAGCAAAATTATTGTTAGACATTCTTGCTTGTCTTTCTTTTTCTGATTTAAGTCTAGCTGCTTCGCCTTTTTCTCTTAAAGACTTACCTTCATTAACATTTCTCATATTAAATTGATCGTCTCCTATAGCGATAGCTTCAGCTATGCCACCCCACTTCTGTTTATCTCTATTTTTAAGATAAGCCTCTCTGTCGGCTACAGACATATTGTTTAATTCATCTGCTGTTTTGTAATCATCACCACCAATCGTAGCCATAAAATTACCAAACTTAGTTCGGTCATCTACATAAGGACTAGCAGTTGGAGTAGTTGGAGTAGTAGTATCAGCTAAGGGTTTTTTTATAGCATTATGTAAATCCAAATAATTTAAAGAAGCTCCATTATCTCCCAACATATTTGAAACATTACTATTAGCTAGTTTTGGGTCGTCCATTGTAGGTAAGTCTAGGTCTACATAATTAAGGTCTGTTGGACTTTTTGCTGTAAACAAGCCAGAATTATTATTTGCAAGTGAAAGAGGTCCACCAGAAGTCTGATCATTTCGTAGAGGTGATCTATATAATGAGTCTGGTCTTTGATTAGCAGGTAAAAAAGGATTTTCTTTTCCTATATTTGCAGTTCCATTAAGACCCATAGCTCCATTTAAAGCATTGTAATCAAGAACTGGGTTGTCTGTTGGCAAATCAAAACCTGCACCGCCTCCCATATTCATATTTCCGGCTAGGTTAGTTGTTACAGGAGCATCTGCTTTTGCTTTATCAAGCTCTAATTCTTCTTCAGTTTTTAATATGTATTTTGCTCCTGCCATTGAGTTTCTTTTTCTATCGCTTGTCCATTTAGGATTTAATTTATAGTTAGGGTTATTACTTTTATCACCCGTTAACTCATAAAATAAACTCCCGAAATCTTTTAAGATACTTGTTTCTGTTCCGTCATCTCTATAAGCCATTATCTGCTCCTGCCTGTGGCATAACTACCGCCTAAGTTTGCAAAGTAACCAAGAGCATCACCTAAGCCTAATTTTTGTTCTGAAGTTCTAGTACCAGTCGTATTAATTAATGTTGGTACTCCTGATATTGCACTTGTTGACGCTGCAAGGTTTGTAAATGGTTGCTGTTGTTTTCTCATAAACTCATCATAAGCAGCATCTATTTCAGCTTGGTTCAAACCTCTTTGTAAATTACCCGATTTGTTTAAGTCATCTGCACTCATAAACTGAGTATCTAATAAATCGTTGTAAGCTCCATAATCAAAATTTCTTTTGGATTCATCTATTGCAGCTTGGCTATTAGTAAATTCATTTCTAACGCCTGTGTTATACCTCATGTTGTCATCATCTCTTAAACCCAAGTTGTAAGCCATATCATTTCTTCTAGCTAATAAGTCTGAATCTACTCCTGCATTAAATTGAGTATCTTGAGAGCCATAATCCATATCTCCTCTAATGTTAGCCATAGCATCATTGTAAGCATTCTCTCTTGCTCCAGTAATAAAATCAGACGCTTGATCATTAAAGTTTTTGTTTGTTTCTGATTCTAACAATGCTGATCTTGAACCGCCAAAAGCATTACTGCCAAGAGCGGCATCTTGATCTGATTGAAGAGACATTTGTCTATATTTATTTATGTCCGTTAATCCTTTATTAATAACATTGTCTGTATAAGGGTTTGAATAAGCACCTACATTTCTATCTAAAATGCTTCCAGTGTTTGCCTCTCTAACATTTGATCTATCAAAATTTGTATTAATTGTATTAGGATTTAATTGATAAGGATTTCCTAAATCAATTTTGTTTTGTGTTTCACCATACATTCTAGCAACAGGGTCATATCCTTTAATCGTGCTGTTAATGTTTCTAAACTGACCTTGTGCTTCTAATTCATCTGCAGTAAATGGAGCTACTGTTTCTCCTGTATATGGTGTGAAGGGAGTTTCATTAATCTTCATACCTTGATTTAAAAGATACTCAAAACCTCTTTTTTGCCATTCAGGAAATTCTTGTGTTGATGATTCTTGTACTACTGTTTTGCCTTTACTCATATTTTATATATCCTTTGATATTACATATTCAGACTTAAAGCCTAATTCTTTTGGAATTTTACGAAGCCACCCTACACGACCGCCTCCATGTAAGCGTTTAATTCCACACGCTTTAGCGAAACTTATAATGCTTGGCAACATTGACTCTAATTCTTCATAGTCACCACCGCAAAAAAGTAAGTTCATTGTCTTCATTTGTGGAAACTCAATACATTCAGTAACCATAGCTGAGTCATTACCGACCCATAGAAGCATTATACCTTTCTCTATTCTACACTCAATATCTTCCAAAGAGTAGAGGTCCTGCCTGTTTATAGCTCTTTCTATGTAGGGTTTAGCAAACTCCCATTTGCTTTTCCAATCATTAAACGACTGCTGTTGTTGTAATGATTCCAAGATTGTTTACCTCTATTTTAAATTTAGTTCCGTTAGGAGATATCAATACTAATTCTGTTCTATCTCCTGCATTAATTTCAATTCTTTCTCCTTTAGTTATGCTTAAACCAGACATTGATTCAAGTTCAGATATTAAGTATGAAAAATAAGTTTTGTCGTAATCATCTTTTGGTTGTGCAAAAGTTTTTCTAGCCATTATCTTTTACCTCTAGTTTGAACATCAGCTCTAATGTTCCCTACCTTGTATTTTTCTGTAGTAGTCCCTGTAACGGTCATAGACAGTTGTCTCGCAGTAATTCTACAATCTGTGTACCCGTCACTAGAATTAAAAGAAAAGCTGCCAAAATCGGTTTCTGGTCCATTAGGGGTAAAACTTCCCTTCATAGATATAGTTAAAGCTGAGATATTTTCGCTTTCTTCATCTGTCACAAGTTGAGATACATGAGAAACTTTATCACCACCTGCTATTTCTAAAGGAGCTGTCTTGCAAAAAGGTACGGCGGTTCCTAGTCCCTCACTATTAAATAAAGTTGTACTTTCGTGTTCGTAAACTGTTCCATTTGAAGCACAAGCTAAAGGATAATCATTAACTCCTTGATCTAACCATACTGAACGGTCCATAGCTCCTATAGACCAAGAATTAGTATTATAGTTCCAGATCACATATTTATTCGGTGTCTTGTTATCGCCTGTTGCAAAATGCCATATTATTTCTGAGAAATTACTATTGTGTCCTCCCGAAGTAACAGCTCTAAAAACATAATTAAGATCATCAAAAACAAAGTCGTGAACATCACAAGGTATTTGTTTAACACTACCGTCATACATATAAAAACCATTCTCTCCAATCCATGCTAAAAAGTTTCCAGTAGCTACGATAGACCTAACTGAAGATGTAGCACAAGATGTACCTGCATCTTGGATACCGTATATAAATGGACTACCTGTGTAATACATTTTATTTATTCCAGTATCGGTAAAGATAATAATATCTGAGTTCCATTGTTTAGCTCCAAGTATTCTTCCGCCTGTCGGTATATTTAAATCACCGGCTGTATTTGTTGAAGCTGCGGTCCATGTAGTATTTGATTCTCTTGAAGACCATGCAACTTTTCTTGGGTCGTTTGCTGAACCAAAGCAAATAAGGTGTCTTTCGTTTGAAACTAATAAAGATGTATTGCCTGTTGGAGCATTTGTAAGTTGTATGCCTGTAGCATCTGGACTTCCTGAACCTGCATCTGGTCGCCATTGATATATCTTGCCGTCCGACCCACAACAAAACATTAAGTATTCTCCCCAGTTGTCAAAAGAAAAAGACTTAGTATTAAAATCTAATCCAGATTGTGTACGAGCATCTCCATAGTCCTCAACATTATAGTTGTAAGCTCCAAAACCTAAAGGTGAAGTCTGAGCATCATTAACGAAACCTGCAGGAGTTATGTCATACCAGACATCATCATATTGCACATATACTTTTTCTCTAGTGCCGATTGCTATAACTGATTTACCTGCATTGGTATTGTAGGCATACATACCTATAGGGGTTCCTATTAAAACTGTTTCTTTAAATTTATTCCACCCACCTATCGGCTGAAGAGTTCCGTTTTCAAACCTAACTAAATTGCCGTCTACCCAACGACCAGTATTAGAATAAGGTGTTCCATTTGTTACTATTCCTGCAGGGGGAGTTATCGGTACTAAAGCCATATCTAATTATATCCTACTATCTACTTTCTTATAATGACTAAGGAGTTCATACCATTTAGGCTTTATATCTTCCCAAACAGGAAACTCTTTTATCTGTAATTCTTTTCTAACTTCATCTATTGGAG
>JGI24005J15628_10000340_pt1 | contig 27585 bp, 19 predicted proteins | sample LinPmetageLP40_FD_15628 | JGI IMG/M metagenome (IMG submission 15628)
GAAACCGTACTCTATCTGGATTCTTAAGAATGGTTGGCGCTGAAATGCCAATGACATCTGATCAAGTAATTTGGTCTGAACAAAATAGATTACATGTATCTTACTCTGGAGTTGTTGTAGCTAACGGTGCTGGTACTTCAAGTGTTATTACTGTACAAGCTCCTGCTGTAAACACAATGTCAATTAACGATACTATCGTTGTTTTAAATCCTGTTTCAGGAGCTGAATCAAAAGGTATTGTTACTGATTCTGGTGCTTATGCTGGTTCTGGTCTTGCTGCTGGTGCAATTAACTTTCAACCGTTTGATAACAATCAAATCGCAGCTGCTTTAGCAGGTGTTGGGGTTAAGATATTTGTATATGGTTCTGATTACCAAAAAGGTCAAAGTATGGCTGGCGCTTTTGCTGCTGGTGGTGCTAACCAAGCTAGAATATCTATTGATCCAGTATTAACTCAATTTTCTAACTCACCAATTATCCTAAGAAACCAATACGTAGTTAATGGTTCTGATATGGCACAAATCGGTTGGGTTGAAGTTGCAACTGAAGATGGAACTTCTGGATACTTATGGTACTTAAAAGCTGAGTCTGAAACAAGACTACGTTTTGAAGATTACCTAGAAATGAGTATGGTAGAAGCTGAATTTAACCAAGTAGGTGGTGCTGCAGGAGTTGCTGCAAGCCCAGGATCTGAAGGTTTATTCGCTGCTATTCAAGCTAGAGGTAACGTGCAATCAGGATTTACAGCTGCTGCTGGTCTTGATGAGTTCGATGCTATTCTTAAAAACTTAGATACTCAAGGTGCTATTGAAGAAAACATGCTTTTCTTACAAAGACAAACTGCTCTTGATTTTGATGATATGCTAGCTAGCATCTCTGGTGGATACGCTGGAGGAACTGCTTTTGGTTTATTTGAAAATTCAGAAGAAATGGCTCTTAACCTTGGATTCTCAGGATTCAGAAGAGGTTCTTACGATTTTTACAAAACTGATTGGAAATACTTAAATGACGCTTCTACACGTGGTGCTATCAATGGTATTAATTCAATTGAAGGTGTATTAATTCCTGCTGGAACTTCAACAGTATATGACCAAATCTTAGGAACTAATATCCGTAGACCTTTCTTACACGTACGTTATAGAGCTTCACAAGCTGACGACAGAAGAATGAAGTCTTGGTTAACTGGTTCTGCTGGTGGTGCATTTACTTCAACTCTTGATGCTATGGAAGTAAACTTCCTATCAGAAAGATGTTTAGTAACTCAAGCTGCTAACAACTTTGTATTATTCAAAGGAATCTAATTGATTCAACATTAATGTAATTCTTACCCTCGTTGAACTGACGAGGGTAATTATTACTCTTATTAACATTTATATTATATTATATTATGGCTAAACAAGCTAAAGCAGAAACTGTTGAGGTTGCACCTCAAGAGGTAGCGGTAAAGACTGCACCACAAAAAGAAGTAAAACCAACAAAAACTAGTTGGGAAATAAAAGATAGAATCTATTATCTCAAAGGAAGCAAAACTCCTTTAACTTATACAATACCTGGTAGGCATACAAAAAAGCACGCGTTGCTTTATTTTGATCAAGTGTCAGGTAAGCAAAGAGAAATAAGGTATGCAACAAACCAAGACTCACCACTTGTAGATGAACAAAATGGAGAGTGTACAATGGGGCATATTGTATTTAAAGATGGTAAAATGATAGTAGATAAATCTAAACAAAATTTACAAAAGCTATTATCTTTATATCACCCTTTAAAAAATAAAGTTTATCAAGAATTTAGTGCTGTAGCTGTTGCTGAAGACGAATTGGATATATTAGATCTTCAAGTAGACGCTTTAAACGCAGCAAGAGAAATGGACGTAGATTTTGCAGAAGCAATACTAAGAGTTGAAATAGGCTCTAAAGTAAACAGTATGAGCTCTAAAGAATTAAGAAGAGACTTAATGTTATTTGCTAGAAGTAATCCATCATTATTTATAAGTCTAGCAAAAGATGAAAATGTACAGCTTAGAAACTTTGCTATAAGAGCAGTTGAAGCTAACATAATTAAATTATCTGGTGATCAAAGATCATTTACATGGGGATCAAATGGTAGAAAACTAATGAATGTACCTTTTGATGAAAACCCTTACTCTGCTTTTGCCGCTTGGTTAAAAACAGACGAAGGTGTAGAAGTTTATAGATCTATAGATAAAAAACTATAAAAACAAGTGATACTATATATAGGCGGTTTCGGCCGCCTTTTTAGTATATAAAAAAATAAATAAATGCCTGTAAACGTAAACACAGTATATAAAACAGTCTTGTATGTATTAAACAAAGAGCAAAGAGGTTATATGCCTCCAACTGAGTTTAATAGTATAGCTACACAAGTTCAACTTGAGATATTCAATTCTTATTTTCCTGACGGTAATCAAGTTAATAGAGTAAATCAAAATAACACTCAGAATGACACAGAGTATTTTAATATTTTTGAAAACTTATCTTATAAACTAACTCCTTTTATACAAGAGATTCAATTTCAAATTCAATCAAACAATACTAGTTTTGCTTATCCATCACTAGATCCTGTTACAAGTTCTTTTAATCCTGAGGTTTACATGATAGGAGAAGTTATATGTACGTATAATGGTAATCCAATTATGTATTCAGCTGCTCAAAGAGTTAGTAAAAAAGAATATACAATAATAGAAAAATCTAAATTAACAAAACCAACAAGTAGATATCCTATATATTATAACTATGGATATACTAGTCCTTCTCAATACGGTCAAAATAGTAGTTATATAATAATTCCATCTCCAGTTCCAGACTCATTAACTGCTACTGTTTTAAGAACTCCATCAGATCCAGTTTGGGGATTCAGCGGTGGAACTCAAGGTCAATATTTGTATAGTCAAGCTTCTTCCAATAACTTTGCTTTAGATATTTCTGAACAAACAAATTTAGTAACAAATATATTAAAATATTCCGGTATCGTAATAAATGATCCAACAATAATACAAACAGCTGAACAAGAGTCAAGATCTGTTGAAGCAAATTTAAAATCTTAAATAAATGGGTTTAATAACAGAAACAAATCAACAATACTACGCTGGGTCACAAGGCTTTAGAGGTGACGCAACTGACACTGCTAATCAAAAGTTTACAACAACATTTGATACTGATCTTGTATTAGGTAGTAGTACTAGCTGGAACCCTACAGACGCAGACTATGTTTTAAACAATTTTAAGTTATATACAAGCGCAACAGGCTTTGCTGGTACTTGGGTAGAATGGACTACAGAGTTAAAAGTTAGTAATAATATTATAGAACTAGTTGCTTCTCCTGGGGCAAACGTATATATAGCTGTTCAATTAAAATCTTTAACTGGTGGTTTTTACGGTCAAACAGATAATGAAAAAGCTTTTGGACAAGCTGTAGAAGACAACTATGGTGAGTATTCTTATGTAAAACTAAATGATATAATAGATAATTACATGGTGGGTTACGTTGGTGACGGTAAGCTTATACAAACTGCTAAAAAATCTGATATATTATTTTTTGCTAAAAGATCATTGCAAGAGTTTAGCTACGATACATTAAAAAGTATTAAATCATCTGAATTAACAATTCCAGATTCACTTTCCTTAACAATACCTCAAGACTATGTTAACTATGTTAGCATTTGCTATATAGATGGTTTTGGTGTAAAAAGACCTTTATATCCTAATAACAATTTAACTACAAATCCATATAATACTTTTCTACAAGATTCTGCTGGACAACCTACTCAAGATAGTCATGGTGAAAATACAGAAGGAACATCTATAACAGAAGAAAGATGGGGTCAAGCTAATACTCAATTAATAAACGGAACATGGTATCAAAACTGGGATAACTTTGGTTATGCTTGGGACAATTATGGTATAAACGGACCTTTCAATTGGGGAAGACTTTATGGTTTAGATCCTCAGTACTCACAGGCAAACGGTTGGTTTGGTATTAATGAAAGAGAAGGCAGGTTTACTTTTTCTAGTAATTGTGTAGGTAAACTAGTTGTTATTGAATATATATCAGATGGTCTTGCTTATGACTTAGACACTAAAGTTCCTAAAATGGCTGAAGAAGCTATGTATAGAAGTATATCTTATTATCTTTTATCTACAAGAGCAGGTGTTCAAGAATATATAGTGCAAAGATATAGAAAAGATAAAAGCGCTGCTTTAAGAAATGCTAAAATAAGATTATCAAACATTAAACTTGACGAAATAGTTCAAGTAATGAGAGGTAAATCTAAATGGATAAAACACTAAAATTTAATGGCTAAATCTATAAACACATTTTTAAAGTCTAAAATGAATCAAGACTTAGACTCTCGTTTGATTCCAAACGGAGAATATAGAACTGCTAAAAACATTCAGGTCAGCGCTTCTGAAACAGAGAATGCTGGATCTGTTGAAAATATATTAGGCAATGTTAGTGTCTTAGATATTGTAGCATTAACAGGTGTTTCTAATTTATTTTGTATAGGTCATTGTGTTAATCATGAAACAAGCAATGTTTATTTGTTTTGGACAAACTTTTTTGATACTCCTAATAATACATATTCTCCATCAGCTAGTAATTTCATAATAAGATATAACTCTCAAACAGAAACTTCTAAAGTTTTAGTGCAAGGAGCTTTTTTAAATTTCTCAAGAAATAATCCTATATATGGCTCTAACGTTTTAGAAAGTTTACTTTTTTGGACAGACAATAGAAATCAACCAAGAGTTATAAATTTAGAACAAGCCGAAGAAAATATAAATTATTATACTACAGAAGATCAAATATCTGTTGCTAAATATAATCCTTACAATTGTATAGAGCTTTTTGAAGAAAGCTATTTATCCTCTACTGATGGAGCTTACGAGTCTACACTTAAGGATGTTGTTTCAAAAAACTACCCAAACGGTGGCTTTGGAAATGTAGATAGTGCTATATCAGTTGGATCAACATCTGTTGATGTTAATTCTTTTACAGGAGATATTGTTTTAGCAAGTGGAGAATATCCAACTGCAGCTACTATTGGTTATACATCTTTTGATACCGGACAAATAACTATTATACCAGGCGCTACTCTTTCTTCTGCTACATATAATTCTACTACAGCTGTATGGACTTTTACAATTGCAGGGGGAAGTTTTCCTGAATTAACAACACTAAGTGATATTGTTTTAAACCCTAATCCATATTACAATGCTTCGTTTGCAGGTGATCCTGATTTTCTAGAAGATAAATTTTGTAGGTTTAGTTATAGGTTTAAATATGAAGACAATGAATATTCTATATTTGCTCCATTTACCCAAGCTGCTTTTATACCAGAGCAAGATGGTTATTTTTTATATGTAAAAAAACCAAATATATCAGAAGTACAGGATCAAAGTGATACTTATAGAAGTACTACGGTATCTTTTATGCAGAATAAAGTTAATGATATAGAATTAAGAATACCATTACCTTTTAAAAATTATGATATACAAAATAGCTTAAAGCTTAAGGAAATAGATATATTATACAAAGAATCAGACGCTACAGCTGTTAAAGTTATAGAAACAATCACTATAGGTAACATAATTAATTCTGCTGGTACTTTTTCTGTTAACGGCGCGGTGACAAACTCAGTGGGACCTTTTAGCATAGACAACATAAAGGGTGGTATTACTGTAGGTAGTTTAATTACTGGTTTTGGTATAGTTGGTAAACCTAAAGTAACTGTCTTTGAACCTACTAATCCAAATAATCCGTCATCTGGGGGACAAATAACTTTAGATCTACCTCAAACTTTAGTAGATAATGTTGTTTTAAATGTAAACAATCCTGATTATTTTGTTTACAATTATCAATCTAAAAAACCATTTAAAACTTTACCAGAAGCAGATCTTATAAGGGTTTATGATAAAATTCCAGTAAAAGCTCTAGCTCAAGAAGTTTCTGGAAATAGAGTAATATATGCTAATTTTCAAAACAAACATACTCCACCTAAATTTTTAAACTACAACGTAACCTCATCTGCTAAAGCAGCTTTTGATTTAAAAGAAGAAAAAGGAGAAATAACAGGTGGTCCATATAATGGCACTACTATAACTATAGACAAAGGAGTGGCTAGTCCTCCTAATGTCGGTGATTTTATAACTTTAGTCGTGGGGACTGGAAACATACCTGAAAACACACAGGTGGTTTCTGTAACAGAAACCGGCGTAGGTACAGGGGTTTTTATAGTTGTTTTAACTAATGCTGTAACTAACTTAGTTGCGGCTAATATAGTTTTATTTCAACCTGGTTCTGATACCTCTAAAACAACTAGTATTATAGAATACCCTAATCATAGCGTTAAGTCTAATAGAAACTATCAAGTAGGTGTTGTTTTATCAGATAGATACGGTAGAACGTCTACTGTAATACTGTCAGATAATAAAGATACAATACTAGTAGGATCGCCTCCAATTGCATTTTCTGGCTCTACTATTTATTCACCTTATATAGATCCATCTATAATTCCTTCTCAATGGCCTGGTAATTCACTAAAGCTTTTGTTCAACCAAACAATAGATTCAACTTTTAATTCTAGAACAGGAACTCCTGGTTTATATAATGGAGATGCAACAAGTTCAGACTACAATCCCTTAGGTTGGTACTCATATAAAATAGTTGTAAAGCAAACTGAGCAAGAATATTATAATGTTTACTTACCTGGTATAATGGCTTCTTATCCATCTGATCCTACGCTAGAGCTTGGATCAACATCACATGTTGTTTTAATAAATGACAATATAAATAAAGTACCTAGAGATTTATCAGAAGTTGGTCCAGAACAAAGACAGTTTAGAAGTTCTGTAAAATTATTTGGTAGAGTTGAAAACACAAATAATCTAATTGATCCTGCAACTGACTTAGGTAGCTCTAATAAGCAATATTATCCTGAAAGATTTAATGACATAGTTTCTACTATTTCAACAGCTAGAGATTTGTTTGATTACACACCTTTAGGTGATGACGCACCAAGACCTGATTATTTTCCTCAGTTTTATGATTTAGAATCAAACCCATTAATTGCAAGAATAAGCACACATAAACAAATAGGTCAAATATCTACAACTAATTATGACACTGTTAGCGCTCAGTCTTCACTATCTACTAATACTGATATAATAAGACTAGCCAGCGTAGCGGGTGACCCTAGTACTATAAACCCAGGCGACAAAGTTTTAGGTTCTGGATTTCCAGATGACTTAGTGATTGAAACACCTGGATTTACCGCAGAATCTCCTATTTCAAATACACCTGATTTTGCAACAGCCGCGTCTTCTATAAATAATATAATAGAGTTAAATACTTTAGGTGATCCGGCTCAATCTATAGCTGTAGGTGATTTAGTATATAATCAAGCAGATTCTAGCAGCATACCAGCTGGTACTTTTATAACCGCTATAGATACAACTAACAAGAAAATTACATTAAATAACAGTGTAAATATAAGTAACGGTATTGTTTTAACTATATCTAATCCAGCTAGAATAAAAGTAAATAAGCCAGTAAATGTAACAGCTGATCAAACCATAACTATAGTTAATGACGCGAATCCTGGCTTACAGTATTTAGCTGTTTACGAAACTGAACCTGTAGAGAGTTTGTTAGACATATTTTGGGAAACATCAACATCGGGATTAGTTTCTAATTTAAATAACGCTGTAATAGATTCTGTATCAGGCGGGTCTATTCTAAGTGGCTTAAATCCTAGTCCATTTACAGAAGGTTTACCAGCTGGTGGAGAAATATTCGCAGCACCATTTAGTATATTAAATAATTTTGGTCAAATAGTGCCATTTGCTGATATTGATGAAACTTTAGAAATAGTTAGCGTTACCAATGGACTTGATGAAAATGTTGATAATTATTTTTTATTAACACAAGTATCATCAACTAATCTTTTTAATGTAAAAACAACAACTGAGTATTTTGATACAATATATTTTAATTATTCACCATTAACAAGAGTTTTTACTTTTAATTTTAGAGCGGTTGTAAATGGATTAGAAACATTTTTTGAAGAAGAAATTGCTCTACAAAACGTGTCACCTATAATTATGGTACCAACACAAGGTCAAACTTTTTCAATAACACCTGCTACAGAAGGTATAACAAATGTAGCTGCTCGAAATGGAAGTGCAAACACTCAAGACCCGCCAACAGGTAGTCCACTACCTCTTTCAGGTAACTTTAATGCTGGTGATTGCACTATAATATCTCAAAGACAAGGATCTGTTGATGGACCAGAAGTTGATTTTTTCGCTATATCAGATACTAACACTAGTGGAAACGCAATTAACGCTAGTTGGCTTTTGTCAAACACAGCTGTTAATACTTTGCCTATAGAATCATTTTATCTTACTATACAAGTGCAAGATGCCGGTGGAGCAAGTTTTGCAGACGAGGTAGATATAATAATAAATCCAGGAGTTACAGTTGAAAATGTTTATCAAAAAGTAGTAGGTTACGCAGAGTTATCTATACCAGGAGGTCCTTTTGAAGGAGGTATTGGTGATTCAAGGATAAATTGGGTTTATCAATTTGTAACATTTTTTCAAGTAACAAGCGGCCCAACTGAATCACAGCTTTGGTATGTTTTTAATGGGCCTTTTAGTTTTAATTCTTTTATGTATTACGTAGCTTTTGGTTCAATGTATAGTGGAATCCAGGGACCACAAGGTAATTCTCCAATTAATGCAAATTGGAATACTTGGAATCCTAATGGATATTTAACAAATGCTTTAGCTGATCCTGTTGATTCTCAAGTATTAAATATTGATTTTGCTAATAGCAATGGAGATATAACTCAATTAAAATCTGGTGGAACTCCACAGGCTGCTTTTGAAGAATGGGTTAATGGTGGCACTGGCGGTAGTCAGTCTTGCAGGTATGACGCTATATATACTTTTCCATCTGGCACGCCCTATTGGACCGTATCTACTACTCCAGCAGAATGTGGCTCAACAAATCCTGTATCAAGTTTCCCCAAGTGTGTTCCAGGTGAATGGACCTTATTAGACTCTCCATATGCTACTCAACCCGGTGGAGAAGGTAATCCACCCGTAGTAACATCTGGACCCAGCGGAGTTTTGGATATAAGCGCTAACGCTGAACAGTTTACATTAGATCAATACACATGGGCTGTAGTAACTTAATTAAAAAATAAGTAATAATAATAAATATGGCTGCTGTAATAGAAATAAAGTATTTTAACACGTTTACCCTTCATAAGACCAACAATGGTTCAGAAGAGCCAATTTGGAATGGATCTAGAGGTATACCTAAGGATATAGGTGGTTATGATGTTGTTTCTAATACAGTAGATGCAAACAACTGGGTTATTGAAGAATCTAGAATTTCAGGAGGTTATAATAACACGTCTGTAGATTTTGGGGCTAAAGCTTATATAGTAGAAGAAGATGCTGATGCTTCGTTTTTAGGTAATTCATTAATATACTCTGGTCCTTTTAATTCTAGAACCGGAATAAACAGAACTAATGTTTTTTCAGTTGGTGAAGATATAACTAAGTCTGCTGATCCAGCAAATGGCTCAATACAAAAACTACACGCTTCTGATTCTAATTTAAACGTGTTTCAAGAGCTAAAAGTAAGTAGAGCTTTAATAGACAAAGATGCTATATATTCTGCAGAAGGTGGAGGCTCTATAACATCTAGTAATTTAGTTATTGGAGTTTTACAACCTTACGGTGGTGAATATGGAATAAGTAAAAATCCTGAAAGTTTTGCTAATTACGGATATAGTCAGTATTTTTCTGATAAAAATAATAATGCTATATTAGAGTTAAATTCTAGCGGTATAAGTGAAATATCTTCTTTTGGAATGAAAAACTTTTTTAGAACAAGTTTAGAAGAAATAGACAATTCTATAAGTGAAGGTTATGTTATAGGTGGTTTTGATATTCATAACAAGCAATATGTAACTTCTTTGCAGGCAAATCCAGTACTAGGACAAGCTACTAGAAGACAACCATACTACACTTTAGCCTATGACTCTAGATATAACGGTTGGGTTAGTTTTTTTAATTACGAACCAGATCAAATGTTTAGTTTAAGAAATGAATTTTACTCTGTAAAAAGTCTAGCGGCCAGCGAAGCTTTTGCACAAACAACTGGAAATGCTACGGCTCCGCAGCCTCAATCTACTTTTCAAATATTACCAGGAAGTATAACTGGTAACATAGTTAATGGATCTAGAGTTACAGCGTGCTTATCATCGCCATGTCCAGATCCACTTACATATATAGGCAATGTTGTTAGTTTTAATCCTACTACTAATACTTTAGTTTTATCACAAGCAACAAATTTTAGTACTGATGTAAAGATGTTTTTTGGTTCCTTAACGGGTCTTTATAAACATTATTCTACTGCGGTACCTAGATCTAATTTTTATGGAACATCATATCCTAGCTCTATTAGTTTTGTTGTTAATGAAAATCCTGTTAAATCTAAATCTTTTCAAACAATTTCTTATGAGGGTAGTAATGGTTGGAGTGTAGATATTAAATCCGCAATAAATTCTGATCCTACTGGTAATGATTTTTCTTTAGCAACTCAAACTTGGTCAGAAACACGAGACACGTCTTATGGTGTTTTAAGTTATTACGAAGGAAGATATGCAATTGTTGATTCAAAAGCTGTATCAACAACTGCTTCAACTACCACAAGTGTAGTTATTCAAAACCTAACTGGAACTTATACTAATTCTAGTGCTAATCAAGTTTTAATACCAACTGGTGCTATAGTTACTGGAGTAGGAGTACCTTTAAGCACTGAAGTTGTTAGTTTTAATACTACCACTAATACGTTGGTTGTAAACCAAAATTTAAGTATAAGCGCTAACACTATACTTTATTTTAATTTAAATGTAAAATGGCCACAATACCAAACTGTTTTTGGAACTTCTGATCCAGGTTTTATAAATCAATTTTACGAAGGTTTTAATAGAAAAGAAAATAAGTATGTTGCTAGTTTAGTAAACGCGTCAGGAGCAAGTGCAGGTGAAATTAATTTTGGTAATGAAATATCTGGTATAAAAGGTTTTTACGCAAATGTTATTATGACAACAGATACTGTGACAAATCCTGGAGGAGAAAAACAACTTTTTCAAGTCAGCACAACTTATAATGCTAATAACGGTTATTAAATTAAATTAAATGAATAAACTAGTAAAAAAACTAAGAAACAACATACTTGATTTTCAAGAAAGTATAAGTAATTTACCAGAAGGTAGTGTGTTTTTTGGTGATACCGACAATTGTCCAGTAACAAATACGTTTGCTGATGGTATGCATATAAGACAAATAGAAATACCAAAAGGTATATTTGCTATAGGTAAAATACATTTACATGAACATGTTAGCTTTTTATTAAAAGGTAAAATGGTAATAGTAGATGAGGAAAATGGTAGAAAAACTATTAACGCTCCTATGACAATAATATCAAAACCAGGTATAAAAAGAGCTGTTTATGCTTTAGAGGATTGTGTTTTTACGAACGTATTTTCAAATCCTACAAATGAAAAAGATATTAAAAAATTAGAAAAAAACAACGTTGTTGATACGTATGATCAATATTATTTACAACATAAAGATAAAAAAATAGATAAATTATGAGTTATATAGCTGTAGGCGGCGGTGTAATGAGCATCGCTGGTGGTATATTTGGTTCGGCATCTGCTAAAAAAGCAGAGCGCAGGGCTAGAGCAAGAAGACAAATGCTAGAAGCAAAGCTAAATGGTCTAGAAAGAAATAGACAAGATATAATAAACCCATACGAAGGAGTACAAGATTTATCTAGTATGATTAGCAATCCTTTTGCTAGTCTTGGAGTAGCGACGCAAGCTGCTGAAATGAAAATAGAACAAGCTGATATATCCTTAGCTAATACTTTAGATGCTATGAGAGCTACAGGTGCAAGTGCTGGTGGTGCTACAGCTTTAGCTCAGGCAGCTTTAAGAAGCAAAAAAGGTGTTGCTGCTAGTATAGAAAGTCAAGAAGCTAACAATGAAAGATTAAGAGCTCAAGGCGAGCAATCACTACAACAACAATTAAAATCAGAGCAGCAAAGATTACAACAGGCAGACGTTCAAGGAAGTCAATTTATGTTTCAAACAAGAGAAGGAAGACAGGTTGCAGAAATGAATAGAGTTGCTAGTCAAATATCTGGAGCTGCACAAGCAGAGGCACAGGCTGGAGCTGATTCAACTAGCGCTATAACTGGTATGTTTGGAAGTTTAGCTAACTTAGCAGGTAGTAGAATCGGAGCTTAAAAATATAAACATGGAGAATACAAACACAACAATGAATCTTATTATAAAGCAAATACTTGAGAGCGATGCTATGGCTTATAATAAAGATTATTTGGCAAAACCTATAGATGTTAATTTTGGATTATTTGATAATGCTTATAGAGAAACAGGTAAAATCTATGCTAAATTAAAGCTCGATATACAAAACAACAAATGTTTAGACGAATATTGCACGCTAGAAAATAAAAGATTAATTGAACTACAGGGCGCTCCTCAAGTAAGTCTAGATTTTATGGCAAACTTAACAGGCGAATTGCAAGTTACAGAAGAAAAAAACTATGATGTAAACAACGATTATTCTTTTATGATAGCTAATTGTATTATAAATAAAAGACCAGGTTTTTCTAAAAGTGATGGATATAATGTTAATTTATACTTATTAGAAGACGGCAGTCAAGAAATAATATTTACTGGTCCTGGCTTTAAAAAAGATTTTATAATTAATAGCGCAACACTTCAATCGCTGCTAGATTCAGATACTTCTTTAGTAGTATCAACTCCAGATATAAACAAAGATATGTTAAGATTATTAACTGAAGTTGGTGTTTTTTCTGAAGAATTTATTGATAAAGAAAAACAACAGTTATTGCCAAATGCTAAAATAAAAGAAGAGTTTATATTAAAAGACGAAGAAGGTAAAGCTGATTATGAAGTAGTAGACTTAGGTAATGGCAAAGGTAGAAACATGCTACAATTTGATATGGAAAAAATATCAAAAAAAACAGATCCTTTTATTAACGCAGAAGTTGCGGGGCTTTTGAGCTCAGAACAAGATGCTGTAGCTGCTTGGAACGTTTATATAGCTAAAGACACTAGTTACGAAGAAGATGATCAAATGGTGCAAGATGCTAACGCTGGTAGTTCGTCTTGGTCTTATGAAAAAGATTTACCTTTAAAACAAAGCAATAAGGTTTTGTTTGAACAAAAATATAAAGTTTATTTTATACAAAATTATTTAAAACAATTTATGACTAATCAATTACCAACTGTAAAAGAAGACGCAGCTGTATTTGATTTAGCAGAAGCTAAAAAAGCTAAAGCACAGAAATTTTTAAAAGAAAACGAATTAAATTAAGTTAAATGAACGAACTAGAAACTTATGTAGCTTCACTTCAAGATCAAGGTTTAGGCAAGGAAGAAATAAAAGCAAAAGTTAAAGCTTGGAAACTAGCCAATGAACCCTTAGTTGAAAAAGAAGAAAAGGATCCACCGTCTAAATTTAAACCTGACGGAAGTTTGAATGCTGAAGCCTTTAGTAATGAAACTAAAGAAACTGCTGTAAAAGCAAACGAAGCATCAAAAAAAGAAAACGACTCTGCGAAGGCGATTCCTGTTGTGGAGTCAGAAGAAAATACGGAATCAACATTGGTAGATTCTACATCGGAATCATACTTTACTAAAAGAGGCGATGAAACAATATTAGATCTAGAAGCTTTTGGAAACGAAATAACTAGGCAAACAGCTAGAGTAGTAAACCTACCTGAACAAAACAAAACCTACAATTTAGGAGCTGGTGCTTATAAGGTAGAATATAAAGAAGATGGCGGTGCTACTTTTTTCTCTAAACCAATAGGTGACGAGAATTGGTCTAGTGCTGATGGTGATCCTCTTAGAACAGCTACTATAGCTCAAATACTAGGAATTGGAGATCCAGGTTTTGATGTAGATGACTACGATATAGAACTACCAGAATTTACAGAAGTAAAAGTAAAAGATGATAGAGAACTTGTTATGGGTTCTGAAAACTTAGATGAAGTTAATCTTCAGGGTCTTATTGAAAATAAAAATAAGTACAAAATAAACGGCCAAATATATAGTCATACAGAGATAAAAAACTCTATACAAGAAAACAAAAAAGGCTTTGAAAATTTAACAAAAGTTAGTGAGTATATACAAGCTCATAAGAACGCGGGTTCTGAAGTTGAAGAATTAGGAACTGGTTACATAGGTTCTATTGAAGAAAAATATGATACTTATGTAGCTGACACTACTATAAGCGAAGACAAAAAAATTGAAATAGAGAGATTTGTTAATGATATTGATTTTACTCCTGTAACTAAAGTAAATTTTTCAGCAGGAACATCGTCTACAACAGGCATATCAAGTGGATCACCTACTTCATATAAATTTCAACCTTACGAAAAAGAGTTAGATAGAGCAAGAGAAATATTAAAACAACAAGCCTCAAGCGTGGTTGATTCTAAACCTATAACTGTAGATCAAGTACATGGTCTTGCTAGAGAACTTGTAAAAAATAAAAAAATAGACTCTGCTAACGGTGAGCTTAAAAAGGCTTTTTTAGAAGATTTACCTGAAAAGGAAAGACTAGAATTTTTTAAATTTATTCTTGATAGAAATAGAAAAAACGAACAAATATACAAAGGTAAACTTCCAAAACAAGTAGAGTTTAGAGGAGAAACAATAAAAAGAAAAGAACTAGAAGATCGATTAGATTTCGAAGATAGACTTGAAAAATTAAAAACAGGTGGTACAGCTAAAAACATAAGAAACATAACCACAGCTATACATCAAGATAAATTAACACTGCAAGATCTTGCTCAGGAAATAAAAACGGCTCAAGCAAATGGTTTTGATGTAACTGAATTATCGCAAAAATACAATTCTACTCTTAGCATGATGAACAAAAGAATAGAAGGCGTTAATTCTTATAAGAAAGATTTAAAGTTTGGTTTTGAAGACATACAACTAGATTATTCTGCATATATAACTAATCAAAAAGATTACGTAAGTGATTCTTACGAAATTAATTGGTTAAAAAGAAACTATAGTCAATTACAGAAGTACTTTGGAGGGTTTGGGGAGCCAGGTGATTTATTAATAAATTCAGCAAGTTATGCTTTAGGTGGATTACAACAGCTATTAGGTTTAATAGACATGGGTAGTGGTCTTCCGTCTAGTGACACGACTATTAAAAATGTACAAGAAAAATTACTAAACATACAAAGTGATTTTATAGATTATAGACAAAAACGATTAGAAAGATATGTAGAAGCACCTACTTTTGATAATGCATTTACTAGTTTATCAAACACGGGTGAATACTTGTTTGATCAAGGTCTAGAAATGATGCCTTTTTATGCGGCTATGATAGGCACTACTTATTTAACTGGAAATCCATATGCTGGTATGGTGGTTGCATCTGGTACCTCTGGAGGTATGTATGCTGGAGAAAGATATAATGAAATGTTAAACGGTGGTAGACAATATGATTTTAATGACATGAATCTAGCAATGCTAGGTTATAGTTCATTAGAGTTTGTTGGTGGACAATTACCTAATTGGAAAATTTTCAAAGCGTTAAAAGGTAAATGGAGTGGAACTGTAGGTAGCGAAAAATTATTAGATGGAATTGGAGATTGGGGAAGAAGAAGAATGGCGGGCTTACCTGAGTACGTTAAGTTAATAGGATTAGATGTCGCGGGTGAAGTAGCTATAACTCAAGCTGGTCAAAACATGATAGACGGAAGACCTATTACGACTGGCATGACAGAAGCCGCTTTTATGTCTTTAGTTTTTTCAAACACCATGTACGTGGCGCCTCAGCTTGCTGGAGGTATAATGAGTGCTTTGTCAACACCTAAAATGAATGCTGAATTTAAATATAATGTAGCTTTGTGGAACACTATAGAAGCATCATTATATGACAATAGGTTTAAAGAAAAAATTGTTAGAGAAAGCTTAACCGAAGAGCAAGTACAAGAAATGCTAAGTCAGCAAGCGGATTTATTAACAGCAAATGAAAGTATATTATTAGATTTACAACCTAAGCTAAAAAATATTAACTTAGATGGATTTAAAATATACTCCGACGCTATGCAGCGCCTAGCTGATTTACAAGCTCAAGCTGTAACAATAAATGAGAATCCAGCTTATGACCGAGCTACAAAAGAAAAATTACTAGAGCCTTTAAGAATAGAATTTGAGCTTACTGTTGGTGCTAGAAATGAATATACTAAAGCTTTTACTAAAACATTTAATTTATTACCAAAAGCAGAAAGAGAATCACTAAAATCTGAAGCCGTTACAAGTCTAAAAATAAATGGCGTAATTAACCCTTCTGAAAGTCAAATATTTAATGAAGCAGAGCAGATTCATATAACAAAAATGTTTGAAGCCAATATATCAAAAGGTCTTAATCTTTTAAAATCTTTAAAACAAAAAGGTTTAGATGTAGGTTTTGCTTTAGAAAGAAACAACTCAGATTTAATAAAAAGATATAAAAAAATGTTAGATGCTAGGGTTAAAGATCCTAAAAATAATCTAACAGAAGAAGAAGCAAAAGCAGAGCTAGAAGAATTTACAGAAGGTATAAAAGATGGTACAATGAACGGTACTACTTTTGTGTCAACAGTAACATTAGCTAATGGTGATACTAAATTAGTTTATGATGTTGTCGTAAGTCAAACAAATTCAGTAGCTAATCAAGCTAGCGAAACTACGTTTCACGAATTAAATCATGTTATAGCTTCAGAAGCTCTTAGTACTAACTCTGATGCGTTTAAACCTGTCGCTAGTGGTATACTATCATATTTAGCAGATAATGATCCTAAGGCTTATCTTAGAATAACTCAAAAAGCTGACACATCTAAAGCAGATGAAGTTGTTATGGCGTTTTTAGAAGAGCTTTCTGGTAAAAGAATAAATATAAAAAAAGCGTCTAGTTTTAATTTATGGAGTAGTTTAGGTATTGGAGTAAATAATGCTATTAAGTCAGGTACTGAATCGGATTTTAATATAGATTTTTCTGGGCCAAATGGAGCTTTACAGTTTTTTCAAACTATGGCAGACGCTTGGAATAATGGAGAACTGACTGTAGATGCTTTGAATAGTATAATGGACAGCGATGCTTGGCAAGGTGATGAAGCTGGTGGAACTCTTGATGAAGTTGTTGTAATTGCTCCAAAAAGTAAAAGATCTAAATTAACACCCAAAGGCATTGAGCTTTATGATGGATTTAAGGAAGGTATTTATACTAATAAAGATCTAGTTACAATAGTTAGAAAAAAACCTGCAGATCAAAAACAACGTGACGAGCAATACGCTGCGGCTGAAGCAATTGTTGAAGCAAATTTTGGATTTTTAAAAGGTAAGCTAGGTTATGAACGAAGAGGTGTAAAAGGAATAGATGAAAACGGAATAAAGCAAGCTATTGTTGAACTTATAATAGGTGGTGATATAGCATCTTGGTCTGGCAAAACAACACCTTTATTTGAAGAAGGAGAAGGTTATAATCCTGAATTTGAAGTAACAACTTATTTAGGTAGACTGGGTAATAGAGCTGATGTAATATATGAAAGAGCAAAAGATCTTGGTGATATAGTTTTTAATACAAGTGAACTAGATGGAGGATCAGAAGGTACTACAGAAATTGAAGCGTTAGAATCACCTGAAGCAACAACAATAGATGTTGATCCTTTTAAGGTTATGAAAAATCCTGATATTGAATCTGTAACTGAAACAGTTAAATCAGAAATAGAGTCAGGTAATATAGATTTAGATAAAATAACTTTAAAAGACTTAAAGCCTTTTTCAGAAGCTGCTGCACAGCAAATAGCAGATCAACTAGGTATACCAGTATCACGTATATTAGATCCAAAAGACAACTTACGTAAAGGTGAAGTTACACCTATACAAATGTTTATAAAAAACAATGCTCCAGCTTTTTTATCTATATTAAAACAAATAAAAGGTAATGCTGATATACTAACTATAAAAAACAAAAACAGTAAACCTATAAAAATAGGTGGTGAAGGTAGAAGGCTTGCTCAAAAATTATTAGATGCTTTTTACATACAATTAAAAGGTACAGATGGTAAGCCTTTAAAAGTAAACAATCAAATACAATATAGACTAGATCCAAATAAACTAGATCTACCTTATTTTTACTCTGTGTTTGGAATGGATCCTTCTGGTAATATCAAAGACGCAAGATCAGGCACGGCTCAAGCAGCTAAAGGTTTTATGGAGTTGTTAGCTAGACTTCAGGTTTTAAAAGGTATTGAACTAGCTATTGATCAACAAGTGGCAGAAGGTACTAAAACAGAATCAGAAGGAGCTAGACAAAAAGCACAAGCTAAAAGAAAACAAGAAGTTAAAAGAGATTGGAAAAAAGGTAAATTCCCAGTAGAACTACCTTTGTTAACTAAAATAGCAACTTCGATTTTAAACTCTAAAGGAGTTCCTAAAAAAGAATTTGATTTAACAACTCCAGAAGGTAGAAAGTTTGTTAACACAATAGATGATTTTATTAAATTAAATCCTTCTTTAGGATATCTTATTCAAAGAGGTATGACTGGTGGTTTTAGTTTAACCTTTAATACTGTACCTAAGTTTAAAGCAGCTATATCTACTGAAATAAAAAAAGGTCCTATAGGTAGAGTAACATATAGTACTAAAGGAAGTATATTAAATAAAAAAGCTATAGAAAGATTTATAGACGATCCTGGTTTAATAAAAAAGAAATTAGATTTACTTAAAAAACTTTTTGTTTCTATACAAGATTACATAAAGAAAAACCCAGACTCAGCTCCAGATTTTGCTAGATTTATAGCTGATAGTGCCGCAGATCAAAACCATCCTTTAAGATTTTTAGCGCCAACTGTTTTTTATCCTATAAATCCTATTACAGGTGAAATAGATGGTACTAAAATAACAGAAGAACACATGATGCCAGCTACTCAAGCTGCTAAACAGTTGCTAGATGCTGCTATAAAAGGTAAAGTTGAATCTGAATTTAAAATTATACAAAAGTCTTATGCTCAAGGCGGATTAAGATATAACGAAGACTTAAGTTTGAAACCACTTGGTTTAAACGAAGCTATGCCTGCTAGTTTTTATGAAACTGTAATACCTTTAATAGAGCAGGGTAAGTTAGATTTTTTACCAGATGGTTTAGCCTCTTGGATAAGATATAGTACTAATAACACATCGAATCCTTTTGAGTACAAACTTATAAAACCTAAAATGACTATAGGTGAATTCTTTGTAGGACCATTAAATATAAAATCTGAAACTGGTATAGCAATAGCAGGAGAGTTTGCTAATGGTTTAATAACTAAAGTGCTAACAGGCGAAACAACTTTGGCAGAAGCAAAAGCAGAATTTAAAGTATTTAAAACAAAGGTATTACCTTTAAAAATAAAAGCTGCTAAAAACATAGACGGAACTTTTGGTAAAAAAGTAATGCGTAGCCAAACTGTTGCTGATAAAATAAAGATACTAGATGATTATGATAAAGCTAGAAGAGTAGCTCAAGATATTAACGCGCCTGTAAAAGGTATATCTGTTTTAGATTTTGACGATACAGTTGGTATAACTAATAGTAAGATTGTTGTTACAATGCCTAATGGCGGTATAAGAATATTAAACGCTACTGAGTTCGCTTTAGAACATAGTGGTTTAGAAGCTCTAGGAGCAGAGTTTGATTTTAGCGATTTCAATAAAGTTGTTGATGGTAAAAGAGGACCTTTGTTTGATAAACTTAAAAAAGCGGTAGACAAATACGGTAACTCAAATGTATTTATATTAACAGCAAGAGCACCGGAAGCAGCTACAGCTATATTTGAATGGTTGAAATCTGAAGGTGTAACACTTAAGTTTGACAACATAGTAGGTCTAGCAGATGGAGCGGCGCAAGCCAAAGCTAACTGGATGGTGAGTAAGGTAGCCGAAGGTTATAATGATTTCTATTTTAGTGATGACGCTATATTAAACACGCAGGCTGTAGGTGATGTTTACAATGCTTTAGATATTAAAGGTACTGTTGTGCAAGCAATGAGAAGTAAGCAAAAAAACTTTACAACTATTATGAATGATATAATAGAGAAAAAGACAGGTATTGAAGCTTACAAAAACTATTCAGCAGCAAAAGCTAAAACTATAGGAGCTGGAAAAGGTAAATATAACTTTTACATACCACCTTCTGCTGAAGATTTTACTGGTTTAATATATAAAATGCTAGGCAAAGGAAAAATAGGTGATGCGCAAATGGCTTTTTTCAAAGACAATGTACTAGATCCTTACAACAGAGCTGAAATAGAAATTGATGCAGCTAAAATATCAGCAGCTAGTGATTATAATGCCTTAAAAGCTGCTTTTCCTAAACTTCCAAAAAGTTTAAAAAAAGAAACTGGTATAGGTAAATTTACATTTGAACACGCAATAAGAGCTTATATATGGGGACAACAAGGTATGACAGTACCTGGTTTGTCTAAAAGAGATTTAAAAAGATTAAGTGACTTTGTAAAAGCTGATCCAGATTTAAAAGTTTTTTCTGATGAGCTTATTAAAATGCAAAAAGGAAAAGAATACCCTAAACCAAGTGCAGGTTGGGTTGCGGGCACTATAACTACAGATATAATAAACGGTATAAATAAAGTTAATAGAAAACTATATTTACAGGAATGGCAAGAAAATGTAGATATTATATTTAGTGATGCTATAATAAATAAACTAGAAGCTGCATTTGGAAGTGGTTATGTTAAAGCTTTGAGAAATAGTTTAGATGCTATGAAACGTGGTAGCAATAGAAGTAGTAACACTGATTCTATTACAGAGAAATGGTATGATTGGATAAATAATTCTGTTGGTGTTGTTATGTTTCTTAACACAAGATCTGCTTTATTACAAATGATATCCAATGTTAACTTTGTAAACTGGAGTGACAACAACCCTTTAAAGGCCGCGAAAGCAGTTGCTAATCAACCTCAGTATTGGAAAGATGTAATGTTTTTGTTAAACTCTCCTTACTTAAAATCTAGAAGAGATGGTTTAAAAATAAATATTAGTGAATCTGAAATAGCTGATTTAGCCGCTAGTAAAGAAAATAGAATTCAAGGGTTTATAGCTCTTGCCTTGAATAAAGGTTTTGTGTTTACAAGATATGCAGATAGTTTTGCTATAGCAACAGGTGGTGCTACTTTTTATAGAAATAGATATGATTCTCTTATTAAGCAAGGCATGGATCCTGAAACAGCTGAGAAACAAGCTTTTGAAGATTTTAGAGACATATCAGAAACTAGTCAGCAGTCTAGTAATGCTGCAAAAATTAGTGATCAACAAAGATCAGCTGCTGGTAGATTAATATTATCTTTTGGTAATACTCAAATGCAGTATGCTAGAATACAAAAAAGAGCAATACAAGATTTAATTAACAGAAGAGGTAATGATAAAGAAAACTTATCTAAATTAGTATATTATTCTACTGTACAAAATCTTATGTTTAATGCTTTACAACAAGGGATACAATTTTTGCTGTTTGATGGCGACGAGTCAGATGAAAAAGATCAAGCTAAAAGATCACAGAGAATATCAAGAACTTTAAACGGTATGTTTGATTCTCAAGTAAGAGGTTTAGGTATACAAGGAGCTTTAACTGTTACATTGAAAAACACTTTAATGACAATAGCTGAAGAAATGGGTAAAAAATCTTCTGATTACTCTAAAGCTGTAGATGATTTGTTTTCTATAGCACCTCCAATACAAGCTAAATTAAGGAAATTAAATAGCTCGGCTAATACTTTTTCCTGGAATAAAAAAGAAATAGAAAAACAAGGCATTCATTTAAACAATCCTGCTTATTTAGCAGTAGCTCAAACTATATCTGCTTTAACAAACATACCTGTAGATGAAGCTGTTATAAAAATAAACGCTTTAAGAAATATACTAAGTGATCAAACTAAAGCTTGGCAAAAAATAGCTTTAGGATTAGGTTGGAGCACGTGGGACGTTGGATTACCATATTATGGAGTTGGTGAAGGAAAAGAGCTTTCAACAGAAGAAAAAGCTATAGAAGAAATAAATGTTATGAAAAAAGAAACTTCTGCAGTTGAACAAAAAACAATGTTACTGGATTTAGGATTAACTAAAAAAGAAATAAAAGATTTAAAATACGAAGAAAACAGAGTTAAAAAAATAATTGAACTACAAAATAAAAACAAAAAATGAGCGCGTTACAAAAAACAAAATGTAAAACACCTTACAAAATGAAATATTCTGAGTCAGCCGCACAGTTTAAAGGTGCTAACTCTAAGAATTCAAAATGTTGGGACGGATATAAAAAAGTAGGAACAAAACCTTCACCAAGCGGAACAGGTGAAACAGTTAATGATTGCAAAAAAATATAAACTATGGGAAAATTATTAGTAAAATTAGGATTATGGATGCAAGCTTGCTGGTGTAAGTTAATTTGTAAATGGAACTGGTTAGTTTCAAAAATGATTGTTAACGTAAAAGACTGTCCTGTAGCGGAGTGTATTTGTAAAAAATAAATATCATGACTGAGCAAATAAAACTTTACATAATAAACGCTTCAACGCTAGGTGTTACAACTTTTACTACTTTAGAAATGGGCATGAAAATATTGCTTTTAGCAGTAACAATAGGCTATACCGTTACTAAATGGATAAATTTAAATAAAAAAGATGAGGACAATAAATAAAATTATTGTTCATTGTTCAGCTACACAAGAAGGTAGAAATTTAGATGCCGCTGAAATAAATAAATGGCATTTAAAAAGAGGTTGGAACGGCATTGGTTACCACTATGTAGTTTTACTAGATGGTACTATAGAATATGGCCGTAGCATATACAAACAAGGGGCTCATGTTAAAGGTGAAAATGAAGGTTCTATAGGAATTTGTTACATTGGAGGCGTCGAATCAGAACGTGGATCTAACGGCAAATGGATTGCTAAAGATACTAGAACACCTGAACAAAAAGAAAGCTTGTTATTGTTGCTTAAAACATTAAAAAAAATGCACTCAGAAGCTACAATACATGGTCACAATGAATTCGCGGCTAAAAGTTGCCCGTGCTTTGATGCTAATAAAGAATATTGTAATATATGAAATCACCACTAAATATAAAAGAAAAAGCTTACGAAAAGCAGAATAGAAAAATGCGTAAGGATTATACCAAAGAAACTGGTAAAACTTTAGGTTCAAGACAGACGTCTGGAACTGGAAAGAGAAGAGTTTCATTTGCTTGTAGATTCGCTGGTATGGCTGGAGCAATGAAAGATGCTAAAGGAGAACCAACTAAAAAAGCAATGGCTTTAAAAAAATGGGGATTTGGAAGTGTTGCCGCTGCTAAAACGTTTTGTAACAAAAATAAAGAAAAAAAATCATGAGTTTTAGATTACCACATCAATCATCGCCTTTTGCAGAAAAAGAAAATGCTAAACAACAATACGAAAATTTTAGTAGATTCGAAAAACCAGAAGTTAAAAAATTTATAGACAGCTTAAAAACAAACGATCCTTTTAATAAGCATATCGACTATATTTATGACTCTGAATCAAGAAGAGCAGAAAATAATTATTATAGTCCTGGAGAAGTTATTGAATCTAAAAAACCAAAAACAAACAATCCAATAAAACAAAATGAGTTAGATGACTCTACTTATAAAAGATTAGCAGAAATAAAATCTACTAAAGAAAGAATGAGTAGAGAAAATAATATTTCAGATAGTGATAGAGCTAAAGAAAGATTGTTAAGAATTAATATTGATCCGATAGAAGCTCAGCAACAAAGAATGGGAAGCTCAGGTACTTTAGGTTTAATAGTAGGAGGAGGAGTTAAAGGTCTTTACAATATTGGTAAAATTGTAGCAAAGAATATCATGAAAAAAGGAGCTGTAAAAAGCATTGATGAACTATAAGGAACAAAGATAAATGGGCGTACCATACCCAAAAGTTCCTGTAACCGAAAAAGGGCCTCATTACGAGAGCCCTTTTTTGATTTATATATATTAAATAGTTATAACTTTCAGCCTTTAGCCATCACAAGCTAAACAGTCTTCACTCATAGCTTGTTGTGCTATATCACCACGTAAGACAGATTCTGTCCTTGTGTAATATAAGGTTTTAACACCTTTTTTCCATGCTTCAAAATGCACTTTGTTAATCCACTTTGGTGTTGCTACACTAGGAAAAGCTAAGTTTAAACTAACTGACTGATCTACATATTGCTGTCTCAGTCCAGCTTGATTAACTAATTCTAGTTGATTAATCTCCTTAAAAGTTTTAAATACCTCCTTTGCGGGTGTTTCGTGTGCCAACACAACATCATCAAGCTCAGCAATATTTTGCACACTACCACCATCAGCCATGATCTTATCCCACGTTTCATTGTTATTTATTTTAAGTTTTCTTAATAGTTTTAACAAAGTAGGATTTTTACGTATAAAAGTTCCTTTAGCCGATTGCTCTGTAAAAACATTTGCCGCCCAAGGTTCTATACCCGGCGAAACATTGCCACTAAGCTTGCTATTAGAAACAGTGGGAGCCACAGCGCGTAAATGAGTATTACGCATACCAGTTCCAGAACACCACAAAGGTTCTCCATAAGTTTCTGCAAGTGCCATACTAGCCCTTTCACTTTCAATTTTAATTTGACTAAATATTTTCCTAGTTTCAAACTGAGCAAGTAAACCTTCGAACGAGATACCTTTTTCTTGTAGGTACGTGTGCCAGCCCAAAACTCCCAAGCCAAGCGCTCTTCCTTTCGTAGCTGACCTAACCGCGTTTTCAAAGCCTCGTAAGCCTTTAGCTCGTTGTATAAACTCTTCCATGACTCCATCAAGGAACCATATACTATCGTAAATAAGGTTTGTACCTTTCCACTCTTCATATTTTGCTAGATTTAATGATGATAAACAGCATACAAAGCTGTGATTTTCATCTGTGTGTAACGTAATCTCAGAGCATATGTTTGTCATGTGCACCTTTAAACCGTTGTCTTTGTAGGCTTTTGGGTTATTTTTATTTGTATTCCCTTTAAATAAGATGTAAGGTTCTCCAGTAGCTTTACGCTTTTGAAGTAATTTTCCCCAACGTTTTCTAGCGTCTCTATCTCCTTGTTCAATTCTTCGCATAAACTTGTCACCGACCACAGCGCACTGATGCAAGTTGAGCGATTGACGGTTGACGTCTCCTTTGGGTTCACGTATTTCAAGCCACTCATCGAAATCGGCGTGATCAATATTAATATTAACTGATGCAGCTCCTCGTCGGACAGATCCTTGATTAGTGGCAAGTATTGTCGAATCGTATATTTTACAAAAAGGCACAGTGCCATCACTTGTTCCATTACCTGTTATTTTAGCTCCGGCGGGTCTAATTTGATTTATACCGATACCAACTCCACCGCCGTGTTTAGCGAGTAGCATCATCTCTAAGTTTTTTTGCCCAATATCTTGTATAGAATCAGCCACATCGATACCAAAACAGCTAATAGGTAAACCACGATCAGTACCTGTATTGGACAACACAGGACTAGCCAAACAAAGCCAGCCGTTCCAAATATAATTAAAAAACGTTTCTGCCATTTCGGGTTTATATAATCGTCTAGCAACAGTTTTAGCCACACGCATGTAAGCGTCACGAGGAGTTTCATCTTGTAGCAAATATCCTCCAGATATAGTTTTTTTATAAACATCTGTATCACCCCATTTAGGGTAATCTTCTCCTTTTTTCCATTCATTATTCCACATATTTAATTTATTAATAAGGGTTCTTTTTTATATTCTCTATTTTCTTTTATTGGAAACTTGTAAGCCATGTGGTATAGTCCATCTTTTTTCCATTTACCTATCCAAGGTTGCGTGTGACTGTTGTATCTATCGTGAGACTTGGCAAACTTCCAAACCCTAGACCCATTGCCTTTTATTTTTTTTAAAGACTTTACCCAATACATGTCAAGCGGACCTATTGATCTTGCTTTATCTAAAAGACCTGGAAGTTCTTTTGTTCTTTTGCCAGTTACACATACATCTATATCTGTGGTTTTCCAACCTTCTATTATTCCTCCTACTAAGTATAACTTGTAGTGCAACCAGTCAAGGCTTAATAGTTCTTTGATATATATTTTTAGTAATTTATCATCTAAACCATGCATAAAAGGAACAAACATAGCTGATCCGTTAACATCTTTTACTTCACCGTCAGTTTCTAGGTTGTAATCTTCTTCGTTAAAATATTGCTTCATGTTATAAAATGTTTAATCCAAGCTATTAAACCATTGACGTTTAGTGCAACTAAATTCCATTGTTTTCTTGAAGCAACTTGTATTATAACACAAACAAAGCCTATTATAAATAAAAGTGGCTCTATGGTCCATTGACCTGCCATAACAAAACCAGCTCCCATGTAACCTATTCTAGTTGTTATTCTTTCATTCCAAGTCAAGCGTCTTTGCCTGACTAGATTCTTTGCTAGCATCCTTTTTAAGGAGTTCCAACGCTTCGTCATATTCTTTAAATTTTTGTATTGTTTTTAACGTACCTACTGCAAGTTCTCTTAAATGACCTTGCTCTTGAGCAACTTGGTTTAAAAGCTTAGCAACTTGCATAAGCCTTTGTTCCATTTGTATTAGTTTACTTTCTTTCATTTTTTTTATTTGGTTTTATAATAGGCTTACTGCTAGGTGAATTAATAGGTCTGTAAGGTTTAATGTTTAACGGTGGACTAGGTGGGTTAACAGGCTTAGGGTTTTGTTTTATGTTAGGTTTAGATCTATTGTAGTTATAACCTTGATTTGGAACAGAGTATAAGTTGTAATCTCTGTAATACCAATTTTGTCTATATTGATACCTAAATGGATCACGGTCTATTAGCTCTCTAATTCTTCTGTCAAGTACTCTAAATTTAAAGTCTCTAACAGGTACAGCTAAAGTATCTCCTTTTTCTGTTATTGTTAATATGCTTTTAATCCTATAGTCTGTTGAAAGATCATATGTACTACCGCATGAGGCAAGTACTAGTGTTAGTGCAATAATTATTATTTTTTTCATATATTTTATTTTAAATCTTCTTCTATATCTTTTATTGTTATATCAAACCCGTTACCAAATATCTTCGAAGTCTTCACCTTCGTTTGCTTTCGAGTAATCAGTCGGCCTAATAGCGAAAAAATCAGTATGAGTGACGCCCCCGGTAAGGTGATAAAACCAATCAAGATTAGCTGCTGCTTCCTTGTCATACGGGAAATACGATCCAAGATCGATGTAGCCCAGTTCCATAAGTTTTTCATTTGTTCTTTTTCTTATAAATTGTTTTAAATCATTTGCTTTAATACCTTCAATGTCACCCATCTCAAACATTTTGTCTATGTATTTTTCTTCTAAAGTTACCATAGCTGTAGCGGCTTCAATAATATCTGCTCTACAAGTATTTA
>JGI24005J15628_10000342_pt1 | contig 27563 bp, 34 predicted proteins | sample LinPmetageLP40_FD_15628 | JGI IMG/M metagenome (IMG submission 15628)
TGCCTACATTAACATGGAAAAACTTACCATCGTCTTCACCTTCAACAACAAATGCACCTAACATGCCTTCGTTTTTGCCTGTGCCCTCTTCTAATGCTATAACTGTAAGTGTTACCTCAATAAAAGGCTTGACCTTTAACCAAGCATGTGAACGTTTACACTTGTATCCTTCACTGTCAGGCTTAATCATAAGTCCTTCGTAGCCTTCTGCTAGGGCATGTTTGTTCAGTTTATCAAACTCTGCTTGGCCTTCTTCAGTATCAAAGTCTACACTAAATGCATCAACAACTTTAATTTTACTGTCTTCAATAACTGTATCAATCATACGTTTACGTCTTTCAACTGACGTTATTGGAGTATAACCTGCTTCAAACTCTTCAAGTGTTAGCATATCAAATAGTGCCAAGTATGCATCTTCAGTATTAGCACCTGATTTTCTATGTACTTGCTTCATTAATGTTTGGAAGTCCTCACTCATTACTTCACCATCAAAAACTAATCCATTGTACTCAGGTTTGCTAAGTGCATCTTCAATAAGATTAAAGTTAGGAAGTATTTTACCATTACGTGAATACAATGTAGCACTATCGTTTTGTACAATAGCAATAACTCTTACGCCATCGTATTTGTATTCAACTGAACAAGCACCTTTAATTTTCTTAGGGTGTTTAGCACCATCATGTGCTAACATACAACCAAATATAGGAACAGTACCCTTTTGTACACCATTAACTGTACCAACACTAACACCACAACGTAGGTCTTTAAGTATAATTCTTCTGTACCAATCGTTCCATTGTTCATTAGTTGCTAAGTTCATAGCATCAATAATAGCATCACGAGCCGCATGACCAGTAAGGTCTCTTTTATATAAAGCATCAGCAAGTTCGTAAAACTCATCGTATGTAATGCCTTTACCGTCTACTTCACTAACAGGTACTTGTTGTACACCAAATGTTACTAACGGATTTAATGCCCATTGTAGACCGTGCTTAAATTCGCCTTCTAAATGATCAGCAACAACACCCTCTTTAAAAAGTCTGCTATTGTCTGTTTCCAGTTTTTGTATTATGTTCCAACAATCCATATTAATTACTCCTTAATTTAACCTATACATATAGTATAACAGAAAAGCACAGTTTGTCAAGTGTTTATGCAGTTTCTAGTCTAACTTTTGCTATATCTAAATCTGTTAATAGATCTGTAATATCAGTAAATCCGTAACTGTCGACCATATGGTACGTTGTATGCTTTACTATATCGCTAGGGTCCATGACCTCATAGCCGACCTGCGGAACTTCTGCTATTATATCGCCAACACTTAGAGAGTGCATATTACGAACTTTGTAAGGAACACCTCTTGATGAGGTGCCTTCTTTGTAAGTGTAACCTGAAACATGAGCTTCAAATACATTATCTGTATCTGTATCCTCATCATGATATGAACCGTTTAGTATTGCGAATACTTCATCTTTACTTTTTACAGTATAATCCATATCACCACTAGCAAGTCCACAACATCTTCCGTCTACTTCACATACCTTTTGAAAGAATCCAAAGTTTTCAGGATTAAAATGTTTGCTACCAAAGAACATGTGATGTCCTGCTTCTCTAGCCTGTTCGCTTTGGTCTTTAACTTGAAAAATATTGTACTGCATAGTGTAACTCCCTTATTAATTTAAACTATGTACATAGTATAGCACAAAAACACATCTTGTCAACCGTTATTATCAACTTTTTTTATATTTTTTTACTAAAAAGATAAATAGGTATGTAACAAGATTGTAACATTAATGTTGCAGAATAGTAACAGCTCACTATAGTGATAAAGTTACTTGGCATAATGCAATCATGTTATACATAAAAGGAGAAAAAAATGGCGAATCCATTAGGAGTAGTAGCCAGATTTACCCACCAATCACTTGGAACGGCATCTGATTACTACAATAAATTTGATTTATTAATGAAACGAGGAACGTTGGAACACGCTCTTTATATATTATCTAGGTAATACTTTATACATATCGAAAAACTGTTGAACGCATACTGCTTGCCAGTGTGCGTCAGCAAGTGCATCATGTAAGTCTTCTTGTATATCTTTTCTAGGGTCTTTAGGCATCATTTTAAATAATGTTCTACAATCACTTACTTGCCAAAAGAACCAATTCATATGCATATCAAAGTCTCTAAATAAGTTCTCTAATATAACCATATCAAACTGAGGACCTTGTGCCCATACTGTGTCGCAACCAGTAAGCCAAGAATTCATATCCTTCATAAAGTCTATATTTTTAACCCTGCCCTCATCAGAGAAAGAGCGGTCTTGAATTTCTTTATCTTGTTTAGACCACCACTCTATAGTTTTCTCATCTATAAACCTGTCCTTATCTGACTGCTCGTCTACATCTAGTTTCCATAGTTTAGGCGCATGAGGTTCTATATTGGTAAATGGATCAAACTTTACAGCACCCACAGTTAATACAACACTATTAGGCATAGTACCCAATGTTTCTATATCTATCATCGCATGTGTGGCCATAATTTACTCCATTTAAAGTTATATTATAGCAGAAATTGTACTTATGTCAAGTACTAAAGTGATATCATTGTATCATCAGGCAGTTCAGGTTCTTCTCCAACTGGTGCTAGTTGTCCTGCACCCTTAACACCTTCAGCCCATTGCATTTTCTCAAAAGGATCTTGTTTTCCATCTAGTACTTTACCCCAGAATTCTGAAGGTTGTCCTATTTTATCTAAGAACCATGCAATCTTATGTGCGGAATTAACACGAGCATTTTGCATATCTGCATGACCAAAGTCTTTAGGGTCACTTGGATTTCCTTCCATGTACTTACGATTCTTAAATGTTTCGTCATCGTTGTTGCCTGTTATGTCAGCTCTGTCATGAATAAACTCAAAGTCTACTCTTTCAAAGATGTCTAACATATATGCAATATGACTTAGCCAAGCATCGTTCTGTGCGTTTTGGCTTAAATGTCCCATTAGTATAAACCAATCACGTGGTACTATAGGTAAGATAGCATAAGGATGACCTTCATGATTATCTTTAGGTCCTAATAGTTTAAACTGTCCATTATACTGATCAATCACCTCGTCCCAACCTTCTGTAACCATTAAACAATCATCGTTCCAAAAGAATAGCCATTCTCCTGTGGCTGAACCAGCCAGTGTGTTTACATAGACATGTAAATTTTCATAGCCAAGTGGCTTAAAGATACTTGCTCTTGCTTCAACTTTATTTTGGTTAAGCATGGAAGTCATTTCGTTTTTAATGTATTCTATAACACCTTCGTCATCTTCATCTACACCAAATAGTATTTCTAATCTTTCTGGGTGTGATGCTTTACTTACTAGACTTTCTAAACTTTCCTTTAGTACGGTTTGTCTACCCCTAGTTGGAAGTAATACAGATATTGTGTTTAATTTTTCTTTAGGTTGTTGCTTTGCCACTTTCTAATCCTTGTTTTTTTGTGCTGTTCTCACCAGTAAATAACTTTCTAATGTTACCACGGAATGTATAATGTCCTACATGATTAAGTGCTGTACGAGGGTCTAAATATACTTCCCCTCCCATGTTTTGCCATGTCCTACAAAACATATAGTCCTCAGATAAGTATCGTCTACTATCAGGGTCTATCATTGTATCAAATAATGCATACATAAAAGGTTCAAACTTCATATCAACATTAATATCATTTACATACTTAAATTCTGGATGTGCATCAAACATTTTTTGTATAACAGGCTTTTGTATACACATAAATCCTGTACCTGCATCTTTTAACTTAACTAAGTTATCTTCTATTTGTACTTGAGGAGTATTTTCTCCTTTATCATTTTTAATAAAATCAAAGTTAACGACATAGTTAGAACTATGCCCTTCAATAGTATCTTCTGTTTCTTCTAGTTCAGGATTCCTTGCGGCGTTTATAATGCTAGTCCAGTTAAGTGCCTTCTTGGGATATGCTCCTACAATAATAGGTTTATCATATGCAACCATTCTTAATACATCTTCTGCGTTAAATTCTACATCAGCATCTATAAAGAATAAATGTGTTGCTTGTGGGTTTTCCATAAAGAAACTTACAAGTGTGTTTCTACCTCTTGTAATTAAACTTTCATTTGCAAGTGTACTAATAGTATATTGAATGTTATACTTATTACATAGTATTGCCAACTTGATCATACTTCTAAAATATGGTTCGCCTAGTTGCCCACCGTAACAAGGTGTTGCTATAAAAATATGTTTTTGTCTTAAAAGTCCTAACGGTATTTCTATCTTCTCATCGAGAAGTTTATACATTACATCGTTATTTGCTTCAGGTGTTTTTTCAACTGTTTTCTTTTTATTAGCAGTTTTTTTCTTTGCCATTGTTTACCTTGTCTATGTGTTTGTTATACCTTTATTTAAGTTATAATGTTTGTGTTTTTAAAACAAACTGGCGGAGAGTGAGAGATTCGAACTCTCGGTACAGTTACCCGTACTCTTCCTTAGCAGGGAAGTGCTTTAAGCCGCTCAGCCAACTCTCCAATCAATATATTATACAGTAAAGAGATAGTTTGTCAAGTGGTGGAGCCAGGGAGGATCGAACTCCCGACCTCCGCATTGCAAATGCGGCGCTCTCCCGGCTGAGCTATGGCCCCGGTCTGAATATTAACCTAGATTTCTATTTAGATATGCTTTCATTCTGTCGCCAACTGCGTTAGCATTTGCAGTAACATTTTTTCCAATTTGTTCTGCATTCTTTTGAATGTTTTTACTAATTTGTTCTGCATTCTTTTGAACATTTTCACCTATCTTTGAAATATCAAAATCGATATCTACGATTTCTCTATCTAGAATAGATGTTGCTTTTGCTACTTTTTTAGTAACTTTTTTGGTTGCTTTTGCTTTTACCATTTTATTATCCTGTTGCTTATTGCAACGTTTTTCTATTGCCCTATAAAGGGACCAAGTAATGGTGCTGGATGTCGGGTTCGAACTGACGACCTATTGATTACAAATCAATTGCTCTACCAACTGAGCTAATCCAGCCTTTATTACAGCATCTATTTATAATGTTTCAGTATACAATAGCCAAAAGAAAGGGCAGAAAACTGCCCTTAAAGTTTAGTTAAAACTATACTATTGGATTGCCGTTCTCATCATGAGTAACTGGTGCTTCCATTGGTGCCGTCTCACCTTCTGGCATTGGTGCCGTCTCACCTTCTGGAGCAGGTTCCATTTCTGGTGCTGTTTCCATTGGCATGTCAGTAGGCATTGTCTCTACATTTACTTCGTCATGCATTTCTACATGTGCTGTTTCTACAAATTCAGTAGTAGGTGCTTCATACCAGTCATTAGCATAGCCGTTTGACCAATCATTAGTTTCTACCCATGAGTTGCTTTCGCTCTCATATGATACTGATGTGTTTGCATTGTCGCAATAATTGTATTCGTCCCATTCCCATACAGTTGGTTCCATCCAACATTGGCAACAATTATCCCAATATGCCGCATCTGAAAAACCTTCTGGTCTATCATGAGTTGGTGTATCTGGATGCATGTAATCACCTTCTGCTGGAGCAGTGAATACTGCTTCGTATTCTTGAACTGGCTCTGCGTGATGAGGGATTTCCCAGAGCTTCATTTCAACTTCGTTAAGTTTCTCTCTGAGTTCGTGTAGCATGTTTGCTAAGTCTATTCTTGGATCTAACATAATATTTCTCCTGTTTGTATGTTATATTTGCAAATAATATTATGTGTGTCAGTTATAATGTCTTTATATGTAAGTGTATTTATCATATTTTCAGAAGCCAAAAAAAAGAGCACTTATGGTGCTCTTAAGTTTTTATTACGTTACTTGTCTGAGAAAGGTTTTTTGGAAACAAATTCGTTTAGTCTTTCTGCTTCTTCTAAAACATCTTGTGTTGTAGGCATATCTTCCGGAGTCTTTGCTCTTGCCTGAAGAATATCTTTTGCCTCTCTTACCAAATCCAAACGTATTTCGTATGGTGTTTTATTTGACATGTAATTTTTCCTATGTTACTTTTATTACTTACTGTATTTATCGCCACCACTTGGTGTACTTAACACTATGTATTGCTACTTCTTTTTCTTAAGTTTAGCAACTTCTTTTTCTAAGTCAACAATACGTTGTCCTAATAACGGGTACTGGGCTAACCACTTTTCTTCTCTTGTTGCAATTTCTATGTCATATCTTTTTGCTACCCACTCCATTGTGTTATCCATCTTAACTTGGAACCAAACACCTACTTTAGTATTCTTAAACCAAGCATAAAAACTACTACCTATAATGCTAGATAGGATAGCCTTTAATGATAATATTATTAACCAGTTCATATTTTATCCTTATTTTGGTAATTGATCGCCGTTGTCGTCCATGTTATATAGGTACTCGTGATATGCACCCATACTATGATCAGCAAAACCATCTATTAAATTAAATGATTTAAGAGCCATCCAATGACCTCTACATTTGTCTTTAAAACGTTGAGCCCAAGTTGCTGGTCTAATATTACCATATGTATTAATATATCTTAATACTCCACCGTGTCTAAATAATAAGAAGGAAGGTGGTACAGCCGTTACAGCATCGTTGTTATTTCTATATCTGTAATATTTCATTCCTTCTAAAGATTTTAAAAATTCTTTATTACCTACTCTTGGTTGTCCAAATGTATGTAATCCACCGGATACACCTAGAGGACAAGTGTTAAGTTCTGCCGCAACTAATACTGCCATTGCTCCGCCTAATGAATGTCCAGTTATCCATAATGTTTTGGTTTGTTTCTTGTCATGTTTTTTAAGAGCATCGTATATGCCAGGCATAACTTTTTCATATTCTGCATAAAATCCTCTGTGGACTCTACCCGCTATATGATGCTTTACAGGAAACATTTTTAAGTCTGCCAGTACGTCATTGAGTGCTGTAGGCTCTGTACCTCTACATGCAATTAATACATCATCCTTATCACTCATTACATAAGCCTGAGCTCCGTCAACATCTATAAATGTTGGTGGTAATGGTTTGTTTAAAAACTTTTTGATTGGGTCTAGACTTTTAATTCCAGGTCTGCCTTCTAAAAGTTGATCTGGTGATTGATAACATTGGTGTGCATACATGCTCAACAATAATCCGCGTTCACGGTATGACATATCTTTAACTGACATTTGTTACTCCTGTGTTTATCTATACGGCCTCTACCTGCCGATTACAGTAGTATTTATCAGTATGATTACTTAAATCGTATAGTTAGACCTAACTTACTGCTACATTCCATAGCACTAGTACAGTGGATTTTTTTGGAATCAAATTTAATTATAGAGCCTGGAAGGAATTCATAAGACTTACCAGTTAGCCCATGCCAATATTTTTTGGGATAATGATATAAGCATTTATTATACAGGTCTTCATCTATGGTTTCTTCTGTTAATTTTTTAACATTGCTAAAGTCAACTGGTCTTCCTTTAACACCTGTATTAATTTCAAAATGTACATCTTCTCTAAATGTCCAAGTAATACTAGGCTCTTCAAAGTATTGATCAAATACAACGAGATAAGGATTATCTCCTCCTTTTACTTGTAAAGGTATAACCATATTTTCTACTTCATCTGAACGAAAGTCTGTATGAGGAAAATAAGGAACTTTGTGTTTATAAAAATGACAAGTTTTTATTCTTGCTACATCTATTTGTGGTATGTTTTTTAGTATTTCTAATACTGCATCAGTACCAGATGCTTTTTTCATAGTGTCAGTTTGATAATCACCAATGTTATTATATATTTCTATAAGTGAGTGCAAATGCTCAGAAGTTACTACATCATTGTAGTAATTATTCTCTATAACATTCATACTATATAATTTTCTCTACTTTTCTTTGCAGTATGTAATGTTCCACTTTTGGTTATATAAGGTTTTGTAATACCTTTACTTCCTCCTGGGCCACTCAATACTTGTACCATAAGTGTAAAAACACCTATCATTGCTATTAAAAATACTGCTACTAATATTACGCCGTCAATCATCTTTTTCTGCTACCTCTATTGCTTGTTCTAATGTATATGGACTCTCATGTGCCATAGGTTCTTTTGTTTCTGTAATGTTTTCCCATACGTCTGCCATTCTCATGTTTATTTCTATAAACGGAATTTGCTCAGGAGGTAATTCATCATCACTCCATATTGCATCTACAGGACACTCTGGTTCACATAAAGCACAATCTATACATTCGTCAGGATTGATTACTAACATGTCAGGTCCTTCGTAAAAACAATCAACCGGACACACTTCGACACATTTCGTATCTTTACAACCTACACAAGGACTTCCTACTACAAATGCCATATCACTACTTATCTAAATGTCTTATTATACATTAAATTAAAGGCTTGTCAATTATGTTACAATACTAGCAAGAACAAGTAACAATGAGATTGTACCTAAAAATATACTTGCTACTAATAATGCGAATAGGATAATTCGCAAGGGTGTTATTTTAATTTTACTTTCAGACTTTGTTCCAACACCTAGAACGGCCTTTACTGCATCTTTAATCAAAAGATAAATTGATTAAGTAGCATAACGGCTAACATTCCACCAAATACAACAATCTGTATAACAGCAGGTATCACTACAAACATTACCATTGGATCAAAATCCATTTTGTTCCAGTAATCGTTTTCTCTCCAATGATCCATTTCCTCTGGAGTACAAGGTTCTGGTGCCCATTTCATTCCAGGTTGTCTTGCTACATCTTGATACGGTGTAGTAAATTCAAAATCTAATTGTTTAGTATTTTGGTTCATTATTTTCCAGGTAAGCCTGCCTGTATGTATTCACCAATCATGCTGATGTCTTTGTCGGACAGCATTGCCGCTTGTCCCCACATCATAGCACTCATTGGTCCTACTTGTTCGTTGTTCTTATATGCTATTAGTCTGCCACTTATGTAGTCTGCTGTTTGTCCAGCAAGTTTAGGTCCTACACCACCGCCACCATCAGGTCCATGACATGCGGCACAACCTGACCATAAACTTCTAATATCACTAAATGGGTCACCTGCGGCTAAGGCCTGTTGGGCTCTTAGTTGATCTACTGACGTTCCATTTAATGCAACATACTCTCTATAGCATTCACCTGTACAAGATTGGTTACTGCTGTAACCAGTATACTCTAAAGACGGATAAACTTTGGTCACAAAAAATGTTGCTATTACTAGACACCCTAGTAAACTCATTCCTAATTCTCTCATATTATGTTCCTGGTGTAAGTGCTAAAATACTTACAACAAATACTGTTGTTAATGTAAGTAGTTCTAGTCTATCTTTTATATTACTAATTGTGCGATGGCTCATGATAAATGCCGATATTGATAATCTGCCTCAAACTTCTAAGAGCGCCGTAATTTTGGCTGTCTATTTGGATGGAACAGACCAGCCATAATGTAAAAAACGATTTTATCATGTTGGAGGTTGATATAAAGTTAAGTTATATTATGCTATACAACCTATTTATAATACTTTTTAAAAAATGGGTCTAAACGGGTCTGTTTTTTAGAATTCTAATTTATAGTGCTTAATAAGTTCTATAGAATTGTTGTCGTAATAATCTTGTATGTCATCTAGTAATGTAACTACCTGGTCAAATCCTTGATGCTTTGTTATTACATTACCCCATTTTGATATACCATATGTTTTTTTATAATAGGTATCTAACAAAGATATAATTGGTGCTCTATATTTGTTATTAAAATCATCATAATCACCTGATATGCTCATAAAATGCAATTTAATGTTTTCAAATCCTGTGTTAGACATTAAGTTAGGTTCACAGTTTTCTTCAGTAATATTATTATAATAAAGTTCTTTTAAATAATTTCCTGTAGTTGAAACGTCTTGAGTGCCTATAACATTGTGCTTTTTAATTAAGTCTGTATAATTTTCTAAAGATTTAAAAAATAATTCTGGTGTATAAAAAAGAAGATCTTTACACATTTTAACATTGTTTTGTTCTGCATATACTTTGTATGGTATTATTGTAGATCTAAAAAGATCTACGTTACTGTGAACAGTACTCTCTATTTTTCCTGTTTCTTCGTTTAAACTGAATCTTGGAATATCTCCTCCCATTACTATACTTCTATCTGTATAATCTATTTGGTCTAGAAAGTATAAATGATATGCTATTTGTGGACTACTTGTATGGTACTTTACAGAATATTCTAAATATTGTTCTGATTCTAAAAATGTTTTGAAGTCTAATTGTATTAATTGCAATGGTATATCATGTTTCCTTGCAAAATTCTGTGCCATGTATGCATCAGGAGAATTTACAACATTCAGACCCCACATAGTTTCGTATGTTACTGCGGTAAACTCTATACCTGCTTGTTTTAAAAGTAGACACATAAATTGACTGTCGTATCCACCGCTTAAACATACTAAAGGGTTTTTATATTCTTTTATTTTTTCTATACATAAGTCTACTAAGGATACATCCGCACCAGGATCATTAAATTTAAGTTTAAATAATAAATTATCTAAATCTAAAGATAAGCCTCCTATATCATGTTTCATTATATCAGTATCCTATTTGTTTTTCTTCAATATATGATAAATACTTATATAAAATAGCAATCATATTACCTATTTACTGGAGTTAAAACAAAATGGCAAGTTATATAGTAGAAATGGACGCCGGAGTCCACGCAGACGCGGCGGCGGCTCAAAGTGCAATCACAACCACCGGAGCATCAGTTACAACAACCTTCGATTTAAACATGACATACCAAATAGACGGGACTGCTGAACAATTAGCGGCAATGTCTGGTGTAAAGTATTCTTCTTTAACAGACGCAAACAGCGGATTAGAAGCATCAGTATTAGATACTAGTCATTTTAGTTATGTAGATAATAGAAGAAAAGTAGACGATGAAGGTAACGGTATTGTTAATGAAGCGTTTGTATCCAAATATACAGGAAGCGGAAAAACTGTATATCTAGTAGATTCAGGTATAAATGCAAATCATACAGAATTTACAAATGGTACTGTTACTAACTTATGGACAGCATATGACACCAATCCAGAAGGTGATGCTTATAATACTGATTACGAAGACAACGTAGGTCACGGTACAGCAGTAGGTTCGTTAATTATGGGCGATAATATTGGTACAGCAAAAGATGCCACATTAATTAATGTTAAACTATATGATTCAGTAGCAGGCGAGACTTCAGTTGGTAATGTTGTGACAGCATTTAGTAAAATACTTGCACATCATAATGCAAATGATAATACAGATGTTAAAGTATTATGTGCTCCTTGGATTACTACGCAAAACGATTTAATTGATTCTAAAGTAATGGAACTTAACAATGCAAACGTTGTAGTAGTTGCGGCGGCTGGTAATAAAGATGAAGATGTAAACACTTTTTCTCCAGCAGGTATAGAAGAAATTATCACTGTTGGTTCACATGACAGAAATTATAAAATTTCACAATTTACAAATACAGCATGGGACGGCGGAAGTGCTAGTGTCTCAATGCCAAACTACGGTGCTCCAGTTGATATTTTAGCAATTGGACAAGATGTATGTTATGCAGTATCAGTTGCTAATACATTATATTCTTCAGGTAGTGGAACAAGTCTTTCCTCAGGCCTAGTTGCAGGTGGTGTTGCAGGATTAATTGAAAAACATCCAACATTTAATTCTAATAAAATTAAAGAAGTATTAGTTGCAGAAGGTAGTCTTAAAAGTATATTGATAACGATGGACACCTCGGATCAAGATGGTCACGTGTTCCATGACAGTACTGCTAAAAAATATCCTGTTCTACAGTTAGACTCTGGAGGTGCTGATGCATCTGTAGATTTATTTTCTACTCCATCAAGTGTTATAGGTAATGTAAAACGAGGAGAATCTGCAACTATAGATTTAGGTATTAATGGAAGTGCAACTAATATTGAAGTTCTTACATTCAGTCCTTTAACACCTTGGATGACATTTGATACAAATACAGGAATATTAAGTATAGACACTTCTGGTGTTGCGGCTGACAGAACTCCTGGATTTTATACATTTGGCGTTAAAGGTAAAATAGGTGATGTTTACCAAGTTGAAGAGTATACAGTAGGTTTATATGAAACTGATGAAACAGAATTACAAGGTAGTGTAAGCAGTTATTACTATGACACTGATAATGCAGAGTATGACTTAAATACAACTATTAACTATGAACTATCACCTCAGTTTGGTAATCAATCTAACTTACCTGTAGGTAAGTTATAAATTATATTAAAATATTAAAAGTTGATTGACACATTACACTTAGATTTAACATCTTACAATAAAACTTTTAATAGTTTATCCCCTCAAGGTCAATGGTTTTGTAGCCGTATAGGTAAACGTAATTATCCTATTCAGGAATGTGACTTTAATTTACTAAAAGAATTTATTACAGAAAATACTCCCAAAAAAGTATTTTGTAATAGTTTCTATGGAGATTCTTTAGAGTATTCTAATATAGTAAACTTATCTAAATTATGTAAAGAATTAGATATTGAGTTTATGATTTTTACATATGGTAGTAATTTAGATACAGATCTAATACAGACTTTATTAGATAACAATTCTAGTTTTTATCTTTTTTCCTATGGTATAGAAAACAATACAGATAGTGTTGTAAGTAATATTAATTGGGACAGTATTCATAATTTTTTAAAACAAACAAAAAATAAAACAATTATAGAATATGTTGGTTATCAACATAATCTGATTGATTTGCTACCTTTTCTTAAAATATGTAAGCAAAATAATAATAGTATAAAAATTACAAAAGGTAATACATTTGAAGGCGGTGTAAAGAATGTATTCAATGAAAAAGGCAACTGGTTACATGATGTCATTTATGTAACAGATAATTTACCTTATGAAAACGTTTTTTTACATGATGTTACAGAAGCAATAGCAACATATAGGGATTTAAATTTACAACATAAAAATTTATATCGCACTACATTAGGATTCCTGAGTTTAAGATATTTCTTAAAAAATGATGAGGGACAAGACATATTTAATATTAGAGTACCAGATAGATCAAGTGAATATAAATTGGATTTAGATTATAACAACGAAGTTTTTATAAATTTTACTGGACATGTATTTTGTAGTAGAGAAAGTTTTGAAGTATTTAATAATTGCTTATGTAATGATTGGGATAAAAAGGCCCAACAATATATTGTACAAACATTTAATGGATTTTTAAAAGATAAACATGGGAAACATCAAAAAGATAAAGTGTTTATGGACAATGTTTTATTAAAAAATTTATTCTATTACAATAAGAACCATGAAGATTGTATATTAGAAAAGAATATTAAAAAGTTCTATTGGAACTAAGCAGTCTTAGTAATAGCAATATCTGAGATATTATTACAATATTCAAAGGGACAAGAAACTTCACTTGCAGGTAAACTCCAATTAGGATTACTTATATTACCAAAGTTTACAGCACCACACCAACTACTATACATCTCTCCTGTTGCATCTATATTTAAACTTTCGAATCCTAAATGACATTTCATGTCTTTAAAAGAATTTAAACGTTGATTAATTATTTGATGACTTTGTACATACTTTGCTGTTCCGTCATCATATAAAAATTCTGTCATCCAAGAAGTATCTTCAACATGCTCATGTAGTTCATTATCCTCTTCTACATGTTCTATTTGCTCTACTGGAGGCATTGGCTTAATACCAGGACGTTGTAACACTTCTAGTTCTTGATCTGTGTAGTTCCAGTATGTTTCCTGCTTACTGTGAACGCCTAAGAGCTTCTTATACATTGTTTTAACACATATACTTACATTATCATATCTATTATGTTCACAATTTAAAAACAATACTCTTAATTCTTCTACAAAATCTCCTAGATCTTGTACATGTCCACCTATACCAGCGATGTTAATATCTATTGTAACATGATCTTTAATTTCATTTATTACATCTATTATATGCTGTTTGTTTTGTGAGTCAGGATGAAATGTTAATACAACACCATCCATATAATGCTTTGCTTTACTCCACCATTTAACTGTTCTACTACCGTTTGTAAATACTACGTTATGTGTATCGTATTCACTTATTTTTCGTATAATATCTTCAAATCCAGGAATAACTGTAACTTCTCCACCTATCAATTCAAAGTCCACACGTTTACCCAAGTTGTTATAATGCTGGGAAAGGCGCTCTATGGTCGTTAAATAGGACTCTAAGGGTAACCATGGCTTGGAACCGTCGTGTAATATACTAGGGCAGTATTCACATTCGTAGTTACATAAGTTGCCCATATTCCATTGGACTCTAATATTGTCCATAGGACCTCGAGCATGGGGACCTCGTACTGAGACGAGATTAGGCATTTTATAGTCCTGTTATGACTGTTGTTGATCCTGGGGATAATGTGTGACCGCAACTAACTGTACCAGGTGCAATAGAAACAAATTTTCCTTCTGCATAAACAGTACTGCTTCCTGATGCTATCAAACTACTGCCTGATGTGTGAGGTGCTTCTCCGTGTGTCGCTATTCCGTCACCAATTGTACTAATTGGTACACCTTCTACCATTACTGTTGGTGCGCCAGGCCCGATAATTATACCGCCGCCTGCCATATCCATTCCTACTCTGCATGTTGTCATACTAGTATTTATGCAGATTCTACAGTTTCTGGCTCTACTTCTTTTGAATTAGCAACTAATAGTAAGTAATCTTCTTCTGGTTTGGATAACGTAGGACATATAGTTAATATTTTATTAAGGGAAAATATTACTTCACTTGAGTTACCAGTATATTGGTAAGGAACAGCCGCCACTTCACCATCATTAATAATGATTGTCATAGGGTATTCACATGTAACATTTTTATCCTTTGCTACATAACCTATTAACTTAGTAATAAGTTCTACACCTGAAGTTAATTTAATTGTTACTGTTTTGCCTACAAGGCTTTTGATATCATACATATTCTTTCTCTGTGTGTTGTATAGTATTTATTAAGAATTATCTAGTATGGATTGAATTTTAGGTATAGCAAAATTGCGAGACCACTCTTCTTGTGCCTGTGGGCTTAGATGATGCGTATAATCTCCGCCTGGTTCGTTTTCTAAATTTTGCTTTTTCATCCTTTTGTGATCACTTTGTAATGCAGATGCTATACCAGGCTGTAACATATTATTGTCAGGAACAAAATCAAATATATATTTCTCGGTTCCATGTTGTGTTTCGTCTATTGCTATAGTCTGTCTGTTTAGATGATCAGGTTGTTTTAAGTTTGTTTCTGTTTGTTTAAATGTAAATGTATTTGGGCAGAATAAAAATTTTATATTTTTACGTTGCATCAGTTCTACAGCACTTTGCATCATATATAGTTGCTTATGTGCTTCTAAATCGTGATCATACATATACATATACCATTTTCTAAATGCATAAAATTGATCTGAAGTAAAATATTGCTCTAACATCCACCAGTTATAACATGCTTCTTCGTAAGTACAGGTTAGATTGTTTTCTAATATACTAATTAGACTTTGGCTAGTTATTACAGGTGTATCGTTTGGGTAATCAGGATGTGAAGTTCTTGTAAAAGTACCAGGTGATCCATCGTCTCTAATATTTTCTACATCATAGTCTAATTGTTTAAGTCCTTCAAATATACTGTATTCTTTACCTGTATTATTCCATACTATTCTACAAGGTGTTGTCCAACTTACAATAACAAAGTCTGCTTTTAATACATTTACAGCATAATCTATTTGCAGTCTAATACCAAAGTTATCACATGCTGGTCTGGCAATGTTTTGATATTCCCAACCAAAGTGCTTGGATATATAATATCCAAATTCTGTATCTAAATGATTAGGGTCTCTGGAACTCCAACTACAACCACAAACTACTAATTTCATATTATAAACTTAAACCTTTAAAGGTATCTCCGTCAACATCTTGTTTAGTGCCACCAATTACATAACTACTAATCTCTGTTTCCTGTGGTGCTACTTGTACACTACCGCCTGTAATCCAAGATTGCGTCCAAGGTAAAGGATTTGTTCCTTTATTATATAATTTTTCCTGTCCCACGGCATGCATTCTTTTAGCCGCAATAAACTCTACATATTGTTTGAGTAGTTCAGCATTAAGTCCAATAATGCTACCGTCTTTAAACAAATAGTCTGCCCATGCTTTTTCTTGTTCAACTGCATCTACAAACATTTGTGTGCATTGATCATATGTTTCTTTTCTTATTTTTTCAAAGTCTTTATCGTCTTGTGGCAATAGTTTTAACATTGTTTGTGTACTAGCCAAATGAACGTTTTCGTCTCGAGCAATAAACTTTATAATTTTTGCATTTCCTTCCATTCTTTTAAGTTCTGCAAAGGCCCAACTACAAGCAAACGAAACATAAAAACGTACACCTTCTAAAATATTTACACTCATTAAACATAGCCATATTGCTTTTTTATGTTCATATGCGTTATATTTTTTACTACCACTTGATAGTAAATCATTCCATTTTATTAGTTCGTCATAACATGCAGTAATACTATCTGCACAATCACATATTTCTTGTATATCTAACATCTCATCAAATACTTTACTTGGATTAGGATATACATTTCTAATAATATGTGTATAACTTCTACTATGAATTGTTTCACTAAATGCCCATGTTTCAATCCATGTTTCTACTTCCGGAAGACTAACTATAGGTAGGAAAGCAATATTGGGTGAACGACCTTGTACACTATCAAGTAGTATTTGTCGTTTTAAATTACTAGTAAAAATATGACGTTCGTGATCAGTTAAATTTTTAAAGTCTGTTGCATCTTTTAAAATATCTACTTCTTCTGGTCTCCAAAAGAAGCCTAATTGCTTGTCAGTAAATTTATCAAACTGTTTGTATTTTAATATATCATACCTTTGCATAACTGGACCGCCTGATGGATCTAGAAACATTTTAACCTTTGTATGATCTACTCTATTTTTTGTATTTAAAACTGTCATTATATTTTACAACTCTCGCAATCTTCTTCGTCTATTTCAGATAGTTCCAATTGATCAGACGCATCGTCCTTATTGATATCTATCTCCCCTTGTCCATCGTATGTGTTATTGTAGTATAACTGTTTGCCACCATATTTATAAAAAGTAATGATATCTGTAAGCAATACACTCATTGGTACTTTTTCATCTTCAAAGTGTTCTGGATTGTAACTCGTATTTACCGAAATTCCTTGATCTATGTACTTTTGTAGGACCGCCATTATTTTTAAATAACCCGTAGGTGACTTTTGGTCCCATAGTAAATCATATTTATTTTTATAGTAAGGAAAACCTGGTACTACTTGCTTTAATACACCGTGCTTACTTTGTTTTATACTTATGTAACTTCTAGGTGCTTCAATACCGTTTGTACTGTTACTAATTTGTGCTGATGTTTCTGCTGGCATAAGTGCCATTAGTGTTGAGTTACGAATACCATGCTCTTTTAAACTTGCTCTAAGTCCTTTCCAGTCCATTCGTTCTTTATGTTTAACTAATTCGTTTACATCTGCTTTATATGTTTGATTAGGCGTTATACCATGTCCGTATTTAGTTTCCATATTTAAAGTACATGCACCTTTCTCTTTTGCAAGTTCGTTACTTGCTTTAATTAAACTGTAACTCCATGCTTCTGCCCATGTATCAACTAATTCTAAATCTGGATCTTGATATGTAGTACCATTCTTTGCTAACCAATATGCAAAGTTAATAATGCCTACGCCAAGAGGACGTCTATTCATTGTGCTAAGTTCTGCCGCTAATACAGGATATTCTTGGTAATCTAATAATTCATCTAATGCTCTTACACTTAAATTACATACTTTATCAAGTTCAGTTGTATCTTTTACTGCTCCCCAATTTATAGCACTTAATGTACATAAACTTATTTCACCGTCTGGATCGTTTATATCATTCAGAGGTTTAGTTGGTAAGTTAATTTCACAACATAAATTACTTTGTTTAATTGGTGCTTTTTCTTCTATAAACGAACCATGTGTATTTGCATGATCAACGTTCATTAAATATATTCTACCTGTGTCTTTTCTCTCAGTCATAAATGCTGTGAAAAGTTCTTGTGCAGGTATAGATTTTTTTCTAATGCTTGTCATACGTTCTGCTTTCTCATACAACTCTTGGAATTTATCTTGGTCTTGGAAAAAAGCATCATATAATCCTGGTACATCATGTGGGGAAAATAATGTAATGTTTCCACCACTTAAAAGTCTTTCGTACATTAGTTTGTTGAACTGTACTCCATAGTCCATATGACGCACTCTATTGTCCTCTGTGCCCTTATTATTCTTAAGTACTAATAAGTCCTCAATCTCTAAATGCCATAGCGGATAGTATAATGTGGCCGCTCCGCCTCTTACTCCACCTTGTGAGCATGATTTAACTGCTGACTGGAACATTTTAAAGAAGGGGATAACTCCTGTATGAGTAGCATCACCATTTCTAATTGCTGAGCCTACCGCTCTAATACTTCCACCACCTATACCAATGCCTGCTTTCTGACTTACATACTTAACTACGGCACTAGAAGTTGCATTAATGCTATCTAGACTATCTCCTGTTTCAATTAATACACAGGAACTAAACTGTCTTTGTGGTGTACGCACACCTGCCATAACTGGTGTAGGCAGGGAAATTCTAAATGTACTAATAGCATCATAATAATCTTTAATATAATTCATTCTTGTTTCTGCAGGATACTTACTGAACAATGTAGCCGCTATCATTATATATGCTACTTGTGGTGTTTCAAATATCTCACCAGTTGCTCTATTTTGTACTAGGTACTTACCACGGAATTGTTCCATAGCCGCATAAGTTAATACTTCATCTCGTTCATGCTTAATGTGATCGTTTAACTCGTTTATCTCGTCTTTAGTAAACAGTTTAGTAAATTCTTTATCGTAAAACCCTTTGTTTATATTGTCATCAATAATGTCGCATAAACAAGGAGGTGTAAATTTACCATAAACCATTTTACGCAGATGATAGTTAATTAGCCTACCTGCTACATATTGATAGTTTGGGGTTTCTTCTGAAATTAAATCTGCCGCACTTTTAATAAGTGTTTCTTGTATATCTTCTGATGCTATTGCGTCGAAGAATTGTATTTGAGAATGTATTTCAACTTCACTAGCACTTACGCCTGCAATGCCTTCACAGGCATACATGACAACTTTATGTAATTTTTCTACGTTAAGATCTTCTAGTGTGCCGTCTCTCTTCTTTACCTGCATGTGTTTCTGTGTCCTTAAAAACTAAATTTATTCTGTCAACATTCATATTTATCTTATGTCTATTGTAACATAAAACAATACTAAAATCAAGAAGTAATTATGTTTTTTTGTAAATTATGTATCTGAAATACTGTGGAATTCTCTTTGACATAATCCCATGTTTCTACCTTATTGGGAGTAAAGTTATATACTAGATCATCACATAGTATAACTAACCCTGAATTCCCTGTTATGTTATTACTTATCACCGGATATATAATTTTATCCTCAAATAAGAAACCTTTGTACACAAGAGTAGATGCAAGAACTAATGATACTCCGCTCTGACAAAAATATCCTTCATTTACAATTTCAAAAGGATTCGGCCAGCTCTTGGGAGTATAATAATCTAAATATCTAGAACTCAATTTAATAGAAGAGAAGTCTTCTAGTACTTCTTGTATATTAGCATGGTTTTTATTTCTTATATCTCGCCATTTAGATAACCGTTGTTCTGGCGTTTGTAGGTTTACAAACATTTATATATTATGATGACCAACGTTGGGTAATGTACTTCATAGATAATGTTTTACCAGTTGAATTGATTGCAGATATTTCTATGTTTGTACCATTTCTAACAGATGTAAACTGTACTTCTCCACTTAATATATGTGCAACGTCTGTTGCCATATCCTGCATTAATACTTCTGATGCTGTAGGATTTGATGCTGTATTACCAAATGTATTTAGTAGCATATTTCCAACTCTTCTATAGTTGCCATCTGTTGTTCCGTCATACTTACATGTATAGTTTAAAACAAAACTATCATATGATGAGGCATCTACAGTTAGGACAAGTTGTGAGCTACCACTATTAGAAATAGTTGCTGAATTAATTGAATCAAACGTTGTTAATTTTTGTCCACCACCTGCTGTTTCAGAGGTAAGTAATTGTATATTTGTATTAAGATTCAATAAGCCTTTAATATCAGGACTTGATGTAGAATAATATAAGTTATTAACTATATAATTAAAGTTTTGTGCTTCTTCCCTAGTACCAAATCTAATGAATTGCTGATCATCATTATCAGTAATATCTAGATTAAATGTACCTAAATTACTAGTCGATGTAGTACTAAAATTATCATTACTTAGAACTGACCTAAATATATCAACATCTTTATTAATTACAATATCATTAAGCCATCTTTCAAGTTTTGCTTTAACAGTATTATTAGTTCTTGTTTTACTTCCAGAAGTTAATCCTAATGCACCTAATGTGCCTGTTGAATCTTCATGTAAAGTAAATTCAACACCTGGACCACTTGCTGAACTTACAGAGTCATTAGAAGCCTTAGTGCTGATATAAATTTTATTAGCAACATCAGGTATCAGAGCAATGTTAGGAAATTCTGCACTATTTTGTACTGTTGCTATTGCTTCTGTTACTGTTGTATTCGTTGATAAATCTAAACTTATTACAGGAGTATGGTGTATTTTAGTAATACTACTTAATACTGTGTCAGCAGTACCTATAACGTTCGCTGATACGGGTGCTGTTGCTGTAATAAAGTATGTATTATCTGATGTACCTGCTAGTAAAGTTTTTAATGCAACACTAACTTGTGATCCAAGACTTGAAGTTTTAAATTCTACTTTAGCACCTGTTGACAATCCGTGTACATTACTTATAATTTGTACATTTGCTTTGGAACTATCAGAACCAAAATTAATATAATCTAATCCTGCTGTAATAGGTGATGACACAGTTGCATCAACTACAGTAAATCCTGTATCAGAAACAGAAGTAACTTGATAAGAGGCATTGCCTAATTGTGTTGCGTTTGCTCCAACAAAATCTACATAATCTCCATTAGTAACACCTGCTACATTACCGGTAAGTGTTACTACACTTCCTGATGCCGCTGATGCTGTTACTTCTCTTGCAGTCTGCCATGTATTACCTGTTGGTAATGTTATTTGCATTGTATTAGTTTGCACATTTGAAACTTTTAATGTTTTTCCATGTACCCAACTAGGACCGAATTCTACGTTACTTGCATCAGTACTTGCTTTTTCAATGTATACATGGTCATTTGTTGATGCATTACTATATAATGCACTTGTACCTGTAAGTATAGTAACTGTGGCACCACTTGCTGATAACCCAACTGGAGATATACTTTTAGTAGAATTGTTACTAACTAATAAATTTCCTAATGTTAAACTTGATGGGTTAGATATAATAGAACCATCTTCAAATATTGCTAAATGTTTAAATTCTAATCCAATATATCCTGTTCCTCTTGTTTCATTAACTCTAACTAAAGAATTAGATAATTGTCTATAAGTAGGAATACTTTCTTGTGTATAAAAACTTTGTGTTGTAGTACCAGCAAATACCGTTGTAGTATTTGATAATGCTTTAGTAATTGATGTGTTACTATAATATGTAACTGCAATCTCGTCTGTTTGTAAAGGTGCTATTCTATATGTTAATGTATGAGTATTAGAACCAAGTGTTGATGTACTTAAACTATAATCTGTATCGGAAGACGGTATTGCACTTGTATCATCACCTGTAAGTTTAATTGTATTTTTTAATACTGTTACATCTGTTGATTTAAATTTTTCATTTGTTAAAATATTTTTAATGTTGTTAGGTACAAATGTAATTAAATTACTGGTAGTTAATGTTTGTGCAGAAGACAATACTAAATCTAATTGACTTGCATTACCACTATTTGTTGTTACTGAGGTTACTGATACTGTTCCAGTTACGTCTGTTCCTGTTAAAACATCGCCTATACTAATGAATGCATTAGTTGAACCTACTGTTATACTTGTACTATTACTGCTTCCTGCTACTGGAAATGCTGTAGGTGATGTAGTAATATTTACATTAAATACTGGAGTACCACTACCAGTGAAAGTATCTGATGTTAATGCCCATGAACTTGAAGTTGCTACTCCATCATATGTTCCTACATTAAATCTTTTATGAGGTACTGTAAAATGTATAATTCTTGTATTAGAGATTCCTAATGTATGTGTTAATGCACCTGTGGTTGATTCAGCAACACTTATATTAGATGTGGAATCTAAGTCCCCGCCTATATAAAGTTGTTTGCTATCCGTAGCAAAACCAAACTCTCCGGATCTTAACGGCTGAGGCAAATCTTGTTTCAGACCTCTACGTTGTTGTATCCTTGAAATGATTACATTATTATTTGTATCTAGTGTTGCCATACTTATAAGTCTCCTAACTTATTAGTATTTATCATCTTTTACTATTGTTTGTTATAATAGTCTGCTAGTCTATCCGACCACTTGTCACAATAGGTATCAAATTCTTCATCTTTGATAGTGTATTCTTTAAAGTTACTATCTCTGTCTACCATTAGTATAACTACTTTGCGTATTTCAGTGCCCATCATCTCATTGTGTGCTAATGCGTATGCACAACCTTGCATAAAGTAATCTTCAATCCATTTACGAGGTTTGATTTTTTTAGATGTTTTAAAATCAATTATTGCATGTTCGCCTTCGTATATACCAATAGCATCTGACGTGCCTGCATATAATCCTTCTGCAATTAATCCTACTTCAACACCCCATAACTCATCTACTTTACTAAGACCATTAGTAATCATTTCGTTTGTCATGGATTCTGCCATAATACTAATAAAGTTGTTTCCTTTTATTTCGTATTCTTCTTGTAAAATATATTTTTCTATAGCATTGTGTACTTTAGTACCTAGGCCTGCCGACTCTCTACTTACTCTATTTGCTTCTTCGTCACCAACACGTTTACGCCAGTTGATTAAGGCTGTTTTATCTCCTGTGTCTGAAAGTACTGTTGTAACACTTGGAACTGGTTTTCCTGAATCGCCTACGTATTGTCTTTTACCGTTCTTTTGGGTTTCACGTCGCAAGGCTGGATAGTCATATTTTTGGTTTAACATTTATTATTCTTTAAAAGTTATTTATATACTAGTACTTACCAGGAAATGTTCCAGGTAATAGTATTATTTGAGCTAGAATTAGTTAAAATGGAAACTCCGTAACCTAAGTTCACGAAATACTCTTTAACATAATTTATTTGATCGCTTTTTGTTGGATCTGTTGTGATAGAATTGTGTACATTGTAATATACATTACTACTAGTCATTGTAGTACCTGAAGTAACGTTTGCATATAATACACCAGCATCAACGTTAGCCAGTACAAGGTTTTCTATGGATCTTATTTCACCATGTATTACACTATTGTTTCTGGAATTTGTTCTTGCCTGTGTGGCATTTACGAATATGTTAGCCATTATAACTCCGCCTTAATATCTGCCATTGCTTGATCACCTGCCATGTTACTTACATCAAGTTGGTCTTCTGGTTCTTTAGGATCATCACTAGTTAAATCTGCTAATTCATCTTTAGGTACTATAGCAAATTTATCAACACTATTAGCATATCCTGATTTATCAACTGCTTGTATGATATCTTCTATTGATGCTACGAAACCTTGATCTTTAAGTTTTGCTTGGAACTTTTCTGTAGATAATTTTTTCATGTCTTTAGACATTGCCATCGACATAAGGTCTTGTACTGCTAATAGTAATTCGTTTTCGTAAGATTCTGTTACGTTTACTACCTCAGTAATGAGCATTATTTAAACCTCTATTGGTGCTCTACCTAGTGGCTCTTCTTCTGGGCCTGCCGCCGCTGGTTCGTTCATATCCATTTCAGGCTCGTCCATTGCTAAGTCGTCTATTGAGTCACCACCTAGATCAGTATCAATATTTCCTAATTCACTAGTATCACCTAGTCCAGTCATATCTTCTCCTGTACCAGTAATGCCGCCAACTAGTTGGTTAACACCTTCTTTTGCCTGTTTAGAACTTTCTAATGCTTGATTTAAAACTTGCTCTGCTGAGTCTTTAAATGTTGCGGCTCTATCTGCTCCAAACTCATGTATCATTTGATCTGCTATTGCTGGAATATCTTCATTTGCCATTCTACCTAGTCTTTCTACGTGGTCCTGAATATCATCTGCTAATGCTCTAACAGCCATAACAACTTCTGCTTCTTCTACAGTAGTACCTTCTATTTCTTCTGATAACATGTCATCTATAATATCATCAAACATGCTTTCTTTTGTTTCTGTTTTATCAAGCATGTCTTTAACTTCATCAGATTTCATGTTTAATTTTTTAGCAATCTCTTCGTCGCTCATGCCTTTATCTCTGAGACTATGGCCATATTTCGTTGCTTCGTTTGTATTATGTTGAGCAACTTTGGCTCCAAAGAACTTAATACCATTTGATAAAGCATCTTCTTCTAAGCCGTTGAGGAAGCCAACAACTGTATCTCTGCTTTTACCTGATACTTCAGCAAATAATCCAAGTTTCTCTTCTATAGCATCTATGCTTGAAGGGTCTGTAAGTTCAACACCTACTTCTTTAGAAAGTTCGCTTAATAAGTATTCGTTTAGGTCTGTATTAGGACCATCTATTGCAATCTCTTCTAGAGATTCATGCTTACTGTTACATGATTCGTAGTAGTCTTTTGCCGCTTTAATAACAATAGGAAGTACAACACCATCTTCATGTGCATATCTGTCATCTTGTCTAAATCTGTTCATACACTCTGAACTTGCTTCTTCAACAGTATATCCACCGTCCATTAACTGTTGTACACTTGCAACTAACATTCCTTTCATTTCCATGAATGCTGGTGATTCTGCATAGTAGCCTTCTGCTAACATAGTATCTATAACATCTTTGATGCCTAGATATTTTGCATATTCAGGCTCTAACTGAAATTTCTTTGTTGTATTCTTTAATTTAATAATTGCATTTTGAGACATTTCTTTAATAGTTTCAAGTTTTTCTCTCTTTGGAAAGGAATTCTTGATAGTCATATTAAATTGCTCTTTTAACAACTTATTAATATTAGTAATTTTTGTTTTACCGTTTGGGTTAAAATCTCTTATAAACATGGTTTCTTCCTAAGTATATATTCGCTATACTCTTATTTATCAATTAGTGGTATTTTTTTCTAATAAAATGCAAGATGTCTTTTGGCTTCTTTGACCATACCTAAACTATCTTGCATACGCACACCTGCTGTAAATACCTGTGTTGTATCTTTACTAGTTCTTATTGTGTGCTTGTAAAATACAATGTCATTATTATGTTTATGATACATATGAACATGGTGTTTTATTTGTGCTACTCCGCTTTCACCGTCCCTATTAAGACTGTCACAGAAGTTATTTGCTACGTTACTAAATGGGATATCTGCTACAAGGACTTCTTTTTTAATGTAATTAATAACATCGAATCCTATTTTAGTTTTCTTTACTACAAAGATACCTTTTTTTGCAACATTAGAAGAAAGTTTCTCTAATTTTTTTGCAATAAATTTAGGATTATATTTTCTTTTTTTGTGGGTATGTTTTGTAGCCAATGTTTGCACCTTTTTGTATTTTTTGCAAAACATCTTTTTTATAAAGTTCTTCTGCAATATATTGTTCTCTTTCGTCTAAAGTATTTACTCCAGTAAAGCCTTGTAAATCAACTTTATTGAATACTCTTGACTCAGAACTACTAATTAAATTTAAATAATCGTTTTTATCTTTAACTGCTTTCATTTTGCTTCTTGGCTTTTTTCTTTTTGGATTTCTTCTTTATTGCAGTTGCATAGATACTAGGATTAGGTCGTTTAATCATTTTTCCCATAGGTTGGGCAACTGTGGCTATAGCACCTGCAGACGTTGTTTCAATAATTACTTCTGAAATCTTCATATTACTATTTATCAAATAGTACTTTTATATCTTTTGCTATTTTCTCAGCCATACTTGCATGTGATTTTTTACCTGCATGGGCACAGTCTCTACCAAAGTCTAAAGGAAAATTTAATCTAATTCTTTCATTAGTAAAGTAATAACTGGAATAAACTAAGCAGGGTATTCCTAAATCATCTGCAACTTTTTGTATTGTATTAATAGACGTTAAGTCTCTATCAAAGCAGTTTTCTAAATTTAATAATGTATGCTGTAATACTTCTTTGTGACAGTTTTCAAATTGTTTAGTCATATTAGTTGCATTACTTAAATCTTCTGTTGAATAATGTTTAAGGCCATCCATCCATTCATATTGTCCTATAGCAGTACCTTTGTCCTCAGGTTTATATCCATCGCCCCCTTGCCAATTATAGAAGAAAGATGTTCTAATAGAAGGTGGTAACATTACTACTATTGCTTTACAATTTCTTATTTCTGCTTTAAAAAATAGATTCATGTATAGATTAAAATAGTCTATACCTACTGCTGGTATTCCTATATTTGCTGATCTCATATTTAATTTTTTACTTACAAGTTCAGGCCATATTTCATCATGTGTGACTCCAGTGCCAAACGTATGACTACATCCTATATATGCTATGCATTCTGTATCAGAAAATTCCTCACATCTAAAACCATGACTATTTAAGTAATATCTAATATTATCCTTACTATCATAATCCTCATCTATATAATTATTATGTATCATTATTTTTCTATGTAATGATATCTTTTTATTCTCTTCTAACTTAGTATCATTATCTGTAACATGAGAATTAGTACAGGTTGTATAATTTGATCTATCGTTATTAATTATCCATTCAGGCAATAATACATCAGTATATTGTTGATCATGCATAATTTGTCTAATATCATGTAAATTTAATTTACTTTGATCATTAGATTGTTCAGAGTGATTGAACGCGACTTTCTGTGAATCAGAAAGATTATCATAGTAATTATAATTATAAAATGTAGGAGATGCTTCCATAATACTATTTAAGTATAAAGCAGATATTTATTTGTCTTTATTGGCTTTTAGATTACGATGTATTTTTTCGTCTAACATATCTTTTAAATAAACATCTAAGTCCTCAGTAGATACTTGTTGGCCTTTCTTATACCTCTCTACTAATACTGTTTTGATATCATAAAGTGCCTTGCCAAGTATAGGTATTTGTGTTCTTATACTAGGATACAAATCTGTAATTTTCTTAAACAGTCTATTATGCTCAATTACATCATCATGTTTAGGGTATTCTTTAATGAAGGATGCTATCGCTTCTTTATAAGTGGCACCTTTAAATAATCCTTCTCTTGCTAATTTATCTCTAATTTTAGCAAAGTCTACATGTGTTTTTTCAATACT
>JGI24005J15628_10000344_pt1 | contig 27521 bp, 29 predicted proteins | sample LinPmetageLP40_FD_15628 | JGI IMG/M metagenome (IMG submission 15628)
TCATACAATTCCACCACCTTCATTACTGATCCCGCTTCGTCTTCCCCCCCCGCCACCATCACTGTTCCCTTTTCCCCTCCCACTCCAGGCAAGAACACCATCCCATGACCAATTCGTGCCGGACCTTCCCCCTCCCCCATCTCCATGTTCGCCCCCTTTTCCCAAACTACTAATTTATTACAGTCAACGTCATTACATGGGTCTTTGGGAGGGTCTTTGGGAGGTGGGTTATTTTTATTTAAATTGTTATCAGAAGTGCCCACACATACTCTGATATTACCATCTTGTTTCACTTCTTTTCCAATAGGACATTTTTTACAGTCCCATTGTTTTATACCAGTATTTAACGTCTTATGAGTTACACCATGTGTGTTCCTCTTCTTTTTTTTATTACATATTTTATTTGCCCTTCTCTTGCCTGCGCTTCCTATTTTTTTTATTATGTTACCTTTTTTCTTTTTTCCTTTTTTTCCTTTTTTTCCTTTTTTCTTTTTTCCTTTTTTTCCTTTTTTCTTTTTGCTTTTTTTCCCTTCTTGTAAAACCGTTGAAGAACGGTAAACACCGTAAAGCAAATGCATCAGCAAAATAATTGCTAAACAAAAGAAAACGTTTCGTACAACCGATTTTTGGTTCAGCGCAGTTCGCAATTCTTGCAAAAGTTTCATATATATATGTATTGATTATTTTTTCATGCGTGTTAACATTTATTACGACGTTTAAATGTGTAAATCAACCACGTAGTCGCAACACCAAATGGAGAGTACTCTCCTTCTGAATGTTATAATCGGACAACGTTCGTCCATCTTCCAATTGTTTGCCTGCAAAAATCAAACGCTGTTGGTCTGGTGGAATTCCTTCCTTGTCTTGGATTTTTGCCTTCACGTTTTCAATAGAATCTGATGCGTCAACTTCAAGAGTAATCGTTTTGCCTGTAAGCGTCTTCACAAAAATTTGCATGTTATATATAACTACTAAGATTTTTCTATATTGATTTATTCATAACTTTATATTTTTTTGATCGTTTTCTAAGTATATTACCACACTTTGAAAAATTATAAACATTATTATAATTATACAAATCGTTGAATTCATTTCCTATCTTAGATATAACCACATTGGTGTTGTAAAATGCGGCAACACCACTAAATGATGATAATCCGTATCTAAATAATATATCACACTGGATCATACAATTTAATGACTCAATTGCGGAATTATCAAAGTGTGTGTGTATATTAAAATTATGTTTACATTTAATTAGGTTGCTTATATTAAGTGTGCTGTCCGAATGAATGTGAATATTAATTGGTAAATCTTTCATATATTTATTTAGTTTGGTTATTATCTGATTTATATAATTGTCGGGTGTGTATCTACGTTTTCTTCTTTGATATTTGATTCCATTTGTTTTATTAAAATTATTGCAATCACCTCTTCTATAATGTACACATATGTTAATCTGATTGGTATTATATACATTTTTATATAAATTGCTTTTTTTATAAAGGTTTATCAATGAGTTACGATATTTTATAAAATTTTTAGTTTTATAATCATCATTCTCTGCCTTAAGCAATAATCCCCACTTATATCCAATATTTTTTATATTTTTGTTTTTTTTTAGGTTTTTCTTATTAGTAATTGTTTTATATTTTTTATCAAAGTTAAATAATTTATCATATTCTTTATATTCATTTTTATTGTCACTCAGCGATACATGACGATAATTTAAATTTTTTGATTGACAATAATATATAGTTCTAATTGTAGCATATAGTCTCATGCCAATTCTGTCATTCCGCTTTGAAATATAAATCATTATATATATCAAACAAAATATTAATTTGCTAATTGATGAATGTTTTTATACTTGTTTGCAAGTTTTCTAAGTATATTACCACACTTTGAAAAATTATAAACATTATTATAATTATACAAACCTTTGAATTCATTATCTATCTTTGATATAACCACATTACTGTTGTAAAATGCTGCCACTCCACTAAACGATGATAATCCATATCTAAATAATATATCACACTGGATCATACTGTTTAATGAATCATACGCAGAATCTTGAAAGTGTGTGTGTATATTAAAATTATGTTTACGTGTTAGTAATTTATCCATGTTAAGACGACTGTCCGAATGAATGTGAATGTTTAATGGCAAATCGTTCATATATTTATTTAGTTTGGTTATTATCTGATTTATATAATTGTCAGGTGTATATCTTAATTTTAATTTTTTTTTATTTGTATATAGTTTACCACCAATATAATTAATATTTTTAAATTTCGCTTTTTTATAATTTTTTGAATCACCTCTTCTATAATGTATACAAATGTTAATGTTTTTATCATTGTATACATTATTATATAAACTACTTTCGTTATAAAGATTAATTAACGACTTGCGGTATTTTATATATTCTTTAGTTTTATAATTATCATATGTTTTGTTTATACATTCCCACGTTGGTCCTATATTAATTACTATTTTATTGTCATATTTAGCATACTTATTGTACTTAATACCTTTATATTTCTTATTAAAATTAAACAGTTTATTATATATTTTATATTCTTTTTTATTATGACTCAAAGATACGTGACGGTAATTTAATTTTTTTGTTTGACAATAATATATTGTTCTAATAACAGCATATAGTCTCATACCCAGTCTATCATTCCGTTTTGAAACATAAATTTGTCGCATAACATAACATTTTATATTATTTTTTACTACTTAACAGGTAAGTTTTTGTTATAACGCCTATCATAGTTATTATTCCACCTATAATTTTTCTTAAACCAACTGTCTCGTTAAAAAATACTTTGCCCATTATTATACCGAATGGTATTGTCAGTGTGCTAAGAATACCAAATACAGAATCATTCAGCGTGTTCAATCCATAATACGCTGTTGGGAATGCTGGATAATATGTTAATATTTGATAAAATATAAATGAACCTATTTCTTTTGATGTTAAATTTTCTTTATGAAATAACGTTGTTGGTACACTACTAAATTTGAATGTGCTAAATACTATTATTATCAGTGTTAACATTGGTAATCCAACTTTGTTTAGATTAAATATTTCCAAACTGGATGTTAGTAACTGTTTTTTAAAAGTAGACATATTTTTTGTATGATCTTTTTTTGTGTTTGATTTATCATCTTTTGTGTATTTTTTTGTTAAAATCATGTTAACAGGGTCCAAAACACTCCATAAAAGACTGCTAACAATGCCTAACAAAAAGTATTTATTTGACACAGTGTTTTTGCTATAGGATATCAATGCAATTCCTATGATTGTTACTACGTTTAATATCCACTCTACTACTGTTAATTCCGCATTGTTTATTATAATATTAAACACATCAAAAAATATAACTGCCGCACCAGTCATTAGCGGCAGTGATATTGATACTGGTAATGTTGTATATGCAATAAATAGAAATAATACTTGTAAAAAGTAACTGCCTGATATTAAACATGTATTCATATCAAAAAGTTTAAAATCCTGCGACGGATTTATAAATTTAATAGTAATAAATGATATACTAACGAGTATTAAAAATGTTATAAATAATTTGTGGATCAGACTAATATTTATCTTTTTTACAAATACAGAGTTCAGACTAAAAAGAAACATAGAAAACATTGTTAATATGTAAGACAATATCATATATTAATGCTATATTTTTATTCATATTATATGCTGTATAATATGAATTATCCATCTAGTTAGTATTAACTAGGATATGTATTAAATATAATAACTTAGTTGGAGTAAGCCAAACCACCCATACCACTCATGACACGAAGGACATTGTAGTTGACGGCGTAGACACGGACCTTGGCGGTCTTGTTGCCCGACACAGTGTTGGCAGACACAACGAGTTGAAGAGTAGCGTTGTCAATTCTGGAAAAGTTAGCAGTTCCAGACGGTTGGTGCTCTTCTGGTCGGAGAGCGAACGAGTAGACGTTGATGCCTGTGTCTGGGTTTCTGGTGTGGTGTTGGTATGGTTGAACGAGGTCAAAGTAGGTACCTTCACGCTCACTGAATCGGTCTTGACCGTTAAGTTGGAGTTTAGCAGTAACAACTGGGTTCTGTCCCCAGCAGTGTTTGTCAATGGCAGACTGTGCGAGAACAACACCGGCAGCAGTAGAAACAGTACTGCCCGCAGTCGCAACGTTGTTAGGAACATCACATCCAACTGCAGCAACATTTGCTTGACCTGGGTAAGCACCGTTTAAGATTTCGTCGCAATATACGTTGTCTGGTTCGCCAACAAATCCCCCTTTGTGAGTTTCAACAGAAATGTAGTTGAAAACAGAGTTTGGTAACACATCTGGTGCGTCTGTGTAGTTGAATGGCTGTGCGCCGTGGGCGCTGTACAATGGACCAGAGCAACTGCAAGAAGAACAACCCTGATCATTACCATTTTCGCAACCAAAAGTGGAAGCACAGTAGTCAACGTGGCAGTCCGGTTGAACAACCCAGATAAGTTCTTTCACTGGGTGATTGAAGTTGAGCTTGATCTTGTTGGCAGAACTTCCGATAGATTCATCACCCGTGAACTGAACCTGTTCAATGAGGTATTCGTGTGGATTCTGCGCCATACGTCGTCGCTCTTCGGTGTCCAAGAAGATATAGTCAACGTAGAGGGAAGCAGCAACAAGGGACGTCTTGTAAAGAGCAGTGAATTTACGGTCTTTAAATGCATCCCTTTCCGATCTTTCGCCAACCCCACCAGATTCACCGTCACCCACAGGTAAACCATTTGCGGAACTAGCCTGTACTGCCCACAAGCATTCATCAATTGGACGAAGTTCAATGTTAATCTTGACTTCGTGGTATTGTAATGCGATGAGGGGAAGTGCCATGCCTGGGTTTCGGCAGAACCAGAACTGCAATGGAACATAGAGGGTTGTTTCGGGAAGCGAATTTCTGATTTCACAACTCTGTGCGGTATTGCACGTGCCACAAGGTCTGTCTGGGTTATCACCCCAAGCGTTTGCTAAGTACGTAAGCTGAGTGGTGTGACCAACCATCTTATCGTAACCTCGTTTTGCTTCACTAGTAAGAGTGAGTTGGTTCCAGATATGCATCCAGTCACCATATTGTTTATCTATTCGCTGACCACCAATTTCAACTTCAACCATAGAAATGAGTTGTTCTCCTGGGTAGTCTAACCATCTTGGTGCTGCATATTCACGATCGGTGTTTGCATGAGCGCCCTCACCCTGAGAGGATCCATCGTTGTAACTGCTCTGACCGTTAAGGGCATCAATCTCTGGTAGAGTAACCTGTAAGTAAGTTCTGTATGCTAAATCACCATTCCTGCTAATAGTACACTGAACTCTTCTGCCGAAATCGGCTTGTCCATTGAAAGTCTGTTCAATCGCTTCCATTGCGAAGTTAGTGTGTCGTCTGTATGTAACCTTCCAGAAAGTAATCTGTGGGTTACCTGTAAGGTAAACGTCTTGTGCGCCATAAGCAACTAATTGCATAAGTCCTCCTCCCATTATAATATCTACAAAGAAAAAAATTTTTCAAAAAATCATATTTTCTTTTATAAATTTTTTTAAATAATTATCTAAATATAATTCTTTTTTATTTTCGTGTTTTTTGGTAAATATATACAAATTATTTATTTTTTTTACAATCCATCCCTTTTCAAGTGCGTTATGAATAAATATCATTTTTTGTAAGTATTCTTTATTCATAAATTATCTAAATAAATTAATATATAAAAATATTCTAAATATAATTACATGAGTAAATTCAATCATAAGAATAAAAAGAATGAAGAAAAAAAAATAATTCCAACGATTGATAAAAAACATCAAGAAATGATGCTAAAGTTTAAACAAAATGAAAAAAAACTAGAAATGTTTAAAAAACAAAGGTCTAAGTTAAAAAATAAAATGCTAAATGAATCTGACTCATCTGTTAAAGCAACTCTAAAAGATAGATTATTGCAAATAAATAATAGTATCAAATTAATAAAAAATGGAAAAAAAAAATATTTACTAAATCATTCTAAAGAACTTTATAAATATTTTGAAAATAAAAAAGATGAATCACATCAGGGAACTAATAAAGTTAAAATTGTAAGTTCCTTTTTTTCTAAGTCAAAATCTTCTAAATATAATGATATAGATACAAGTTGTTTAAACAATTCATTTTTAGCTAAATTGGATAATTCTTTGATAGATATTAATAAATATAAATATAATAGTGATGTTTGTAAATGTAATGGTGAATTAATACCAGTACATTATGAAGGTGTGAAAATATGCAATAAATGTGGCATTACAAAAAAATATATTATTGAACATGAAAAAAATAATTATAAAGAAGCACCGAAAGAAGTGTGTTTTTATGCGTATAAAAGAATAAACCACTTTAAAGAAATATTAGCACAGTTTCAAGCAAAAGAAACAACCCAAATTTCTAATGAAATTATTAATAACATTAAAGCACAGATAAAAAAAGAGAGATTGTCATTAGACGTTTTAACAAATTCTATATGCAAAGATATATTAAATAAATTAGGGTATAATAAATACTATGAGCATATATCATTTATTAAAGATAAATTAGGCATAAGACCACCCGTAATGTCTCAAGAATTGGAAGAAAAATTATGCAACTTATTTATAGATATTGAAAAGCAATACGCTAAACACTGTCCAAATAATCGTGTAAATTTCCTAAATTATTATTACGTTTTATATAAATTATGTGAATTATTGAATGAAACATATTTTTTACCTTATTTTCCCATGCTAAAAGATCCAGTTAAAAGAATAGAACAGGACGTTATTTGGAAAAAAATATGTCAAGAATTAGGTTGGAAATTTATTCCCATTATTTAATTTGGGAAACCCACTAAATTACCTCCTATACCGAATCCAGCACCAGAACGGGCAGCAACTGCCATGCTCGGGAGGTATGCATCAAGAACACAGAAAGTTGCTGCGGCAGTAAGCGCTATAAGAAGCACTTCCTCTAACTTAAGAGTTTTAAGTGGTATAACATATGCGGCAGCGGCAACTAAAATGCCTTCAATTAAATACTTAACGGCACGTCGTAAAAGTTCACCAAGATCAAGAATGCTTGCGAGATCGTTCATTATAAACTATATATAGAAAAAAATACTTAGAAATAATAATAGTAAAAGTATATGAATTTTGAAAAAAAAAATTTAATGGATGGTTCACCAAACCCAAACTATGTTGACTTGTTAGACGAAGACAAGGAAATAGGTAGTCAAAAATTCTGCTGCGTTTCATTTGTATCTCCAGAAGCTGTAATTAAACAAAAAAATATGTTTTTATTTGAGAAGTTCCTAAAGTATTTTGAATTTGAAAAATCTGTTAAAAAATACCATCAATTTTTAAATTATATATCATTTAAATATGATTTTGATTTTGATGAATTAATGAATGAATTTTCATCGTTTATTGATGAAGAAAAAAATAAGTTGCTAGACACAAGTATTGAAGATGATTATAAAACATTCTTAGATAGACAAGAAGACAAATTAACTAAAGAATTCAGTGAACTGCACGGGTTTCAAACAAATACACGCGGTATTAAAATTCGGGGATCGTTTCCTACAGTTGAAGAAGCACAAATGCGTGCTAAATTATTAGAAGAGAAGGATAAAAAACATAATATTTATGTGGGTGAAGTTGGTAAATGGATGCCGTTTAATCCAGATGCGTTTAAAACAGGAAATGTTGTTTACGCAGAGGAAGAACTGAATTCTATTATGGATCATAAGGATAAGAAAGATATGTTAGAAAAGGTTGATTTTGATGAACGTGTATTACGCGCAAAGAGAGAAGCAATTGAAAATAATAAAGAGATTGCAAAAAATACCGGTAACAAGTTAACACAAAACGTTAATGAAGACGGATCTCTCGTAGACTTGAATGAGAATACGTCTGCTTTATCAGCAAATATTCTTAATGAAGTATTAGACGCCCCGAATATTTCAACTAAATCTTTCGGTGGTAACAAATAATATAAATTGATATAGTATTATAATATAATATATAATAATACTATGCTTTGCTCATTAGATGGATGTAAGAAAAAACTAACGAATGTTGAATTAATCATTAAATGTGTGTGTGGCAAGTCGTTTTGTTCTAAACACCGAATGCCAGAATGTCATAATTGCTCACACGATTATACTAAAGACAAAGTTGTTGTTGAAGGTTGTAAACGTGAAAAGGTGAGAAAATTATGAAATGTATATCAAATTAAATTATTACCACCGATTTTTACGCACTCTAATGTTTGGACCCTTCGTTGGTTTCTTTGAATCAAACGAATCGTCTTCTTCGTCGTCTGAATTAATATTTTTGGATAAATCCCAGTATTCTTTAGAACCCAATTTAAAATTGCTATGAGGGTCTGCTTTATACCAAAATATTTGGTCTACAAGTTTGTTTGATTTTGCGTTATTATTAATAACTAAACATTCGTAATCTTCTGTGCACTGATCCATCACTTGACAAAATGATTCAAATGTTGGAAACATTCCGGCATAGTTTTCCCAAATTCGTTTTTTATTATTTATATATGGTTCTCTCAAAATAAAAACATAATCTATGTTTGTTCTAAGATTGGGTGGAATGCCTAACGGGTATTGCATTGTAATAACTAACATAATTTTCCAATGACGACCATTCATAAACAATAAACGCATCATTTTGTCTCGTGACCAAGAATTATCATACAGACAATCATCTAATATAACGAATGCGCGGGGATCTATTTTAGATGTCCGCCGTTTATAAACTTCTATTTCCTTTTTTATTTCCTTTAATACAACTTTTTGTCGTTTAAGTATATTCTGAATAATAGAACTATTATATTCATCGTGGATAAATAATTTAGGCACAACGCTTCCATAAAACCCATTGCCTGCTTCTGTTCCAGAGATAACCACACCAACTGGTATGTCCTGATGATAATATAATAAATCTTTAACTAAAAAACTTTTCCCCGTATCTCGTCGCCCTATTAAAACTATTACAGGTCCCTGATTCTCTTTTGGATCAAATTTAATTGATTTCATACTAAATCTTTTTAATTCAAGTGTCATAATAGTTATAATAATAAAACAAAATTATTATTAACGAATTAGTTTATTTATAGATATTTTTTACTTTATAAAATTCATATGTTTAAATTAGAACTTACTGAAAATATATATAAGACATCTTTAGAAGTTTTGAAAGGTGATATTAATTCTAATTCAATTGGCTATTATAATCCTATTTATAAGCAAATATATAGTGTAAAATCTTCTAATTGTGATAGTGTTTGTTTTAATACAAAAACATATATTAAAAATATTGTATCTAAAATAACTGTTAACAGATTTACATTTAAAGATCAATTTGGAAATGAAAAATCAACATTTATGAAATTTTGTCCTTTGGTTGATCCAATTAAATATTTAGCAGGCAATTATAATAAAACTGATATTTTTAAACTGCCTAAATACAATAACGTATTTAACGGTAAATTAACTAGAGAAAATAAAAACGAACGTCATATTGAAGAAAAAATAAATAATTATAATAATTCGGCATACGTTGATGGGTTCTTTTCATATCTATCATCCAAATTATTAAATAATCATAATTTTATACATGGTTTAGATTTTTATGGTTCATTTACTTGCATTAAAAATAATTATAATATTAATATAACCGATGATTTAGAGCATTTAATGGAATACGAATATTTTATAAAAAATTTAAATAATAACTATAAATTATTGAATGGGGTAGTTTTAGAAATGTCTGACACAAGAAAAAATAAAGATAAGATAAAGATATCTAACAAGTCTATTGATTTGTTAACTGACAATATTACATCACACCCTCAGTTATTTGTAGATGATAAACCTAACAACGATAGTAAAAAAATAGATGATGAAATTATTGAAGTCTCTCTAAATGATACTTGTCCAGTTGATGCTCCCGAAGTTAATGATGAAGAAGTAAAAGACGATTACAAAAACGTAAATATTAAAATATTGAACAACTCAGATACATCTGATATAGAATCTTCAGAAGACAGTGATAGTGAATCGGATAATTCAATTTCAAACGATGATGACGAATGCGATGAAGAAGATGACGAATGCGATGAAGAAGATGACGAATGCGACGAAGAAGATGACGAATGCGACGAAGAAGACGAAATATGTTGTGATATTGAAAAATTTCCTACAAACGTTGTAGCATTAGAAGATTTAGAAAATACATTAGACCATTATATTGAAAACAGTGATAATATCAAAAATGGTGAGTGGGCATCTATTTTTTTTCAAATAGTTATTACATTATGTGTATATCAAGAAAAATTTAATTTTTATCATAATGACCTACACACAAGTAACGTAATGTATATTAAAACTAGTAAACAATTCTTGTATTACTGTTTTAAAGGTAAATACTATAAAGTTCCAACGTATGGAAAAATTTATAAAATTATAGATTTTGGCAGAAGTATATACTCGCTAAAGGATAATTTACTATTTAGTGATAGTTTTAGTAAATCTGGCGATGCACACAGTCAATATAATTGCGACCCATATTTTAATGATAAAAAGAAAGTAATTATGCCAAATAAAAGTTTTGATTTAGTCAGACTAGGTTGTTCGTTGTTTGATTATTTTTTTGACGACATAGAACAATCACAAGAAAAACTGGACGAAATAGAATCTATTATAAATTTCTGGTGTTTAGATGATAATAATAAAAATATTCTATATAATAATAATAATGTGGACAGATATCCCGAATTTAAATTATATAAAATGATTGCAAGAACGGTTCATAATAAAGTACCAGAAGAACAGTTGTCAAATAAAATATTTGATACATTCAGAGTATCAAATAAAATAAAAAATAACGATTTGATGAATATTGACGATATTCCAAAATATTCATAAAATCTACTAATATATATATATTTTAAAATGATGGTTCGCTTGTAAATGCTTGTGTTGGAACATTAGTTAATACGTCCGGTCTTAATTTACCCATCGCGTATTCTGCTGCTAACGTTGATAACCCCACTAACAATGATTGTTTTATAAGTTTTTTAGTATTTACTTCTTCCTTTGCTATATATTTTCTTTCTATTACATTAAAAATAATAAAAATTACTATTACACAAAATGCCATATTTACATTCATATATACTTGAATTAATATATATGAATTAATTTAAACGCAAATATATATTATTTTGCAAAGTTTACTATCATTCTAACTCTGAAAACCGTGGAATATTATATGAAACTAACATGGTTACATAATATTTGATGACGATTACTATTATTATAGGAAATCTCCTATATGTTAATTATAATGATAATTCAGAATATACTAAACAATTAAAGAGACGTATGACATAATAAATATAATTTATCTTATGCCATTCATAGCGAATTGACTCGTAATTTTTTAAATAACATATTTATTTTCATTTGTAACATTTCTTATTATTTATACCAAAAATCATATTTCTGTCTGGTTTCTTTTCTTCTTCTGTTTTACGTTGATCAAATAATTTATTATTAGCGTGTCTTAATGCGAATGTTCTAGCACCACTATCGCCTTTAGATTTAACATTCGCTAGTTTGCCGCGTTCATTCTTATGATTGTATAATCCATAATTAGTTTTATCTATTGGAGAGCAGCAATTTGTTTTTAATATTTTTTTTTTTTGCGTTGGCATATTCTTTTCAAACGACATATTTCTAGCTTTCAATCGTTGTGCGGCGTTGTGATAATATGTTTTAGTTGTATTTTGTTCGTATGTTCCTCTTGAATTCAATGTTACATTTGAATTAACACCAGATCTTATAATTTGTCGCACAGGACAACATTTTTTTGTTACAGGTGTTTCAGAATCTCTTTGGAAAGATAGGTTACGAGCGATATTAATAGGACTTTGTGATGGACATAATCGCTTTTGTGGAGTTGCTATTCTGTTTGCTCTACCAGTGGAAGAGTTTGTTGTAATGTAATCTCTTTTACCGTGATTGTAAAAATTATGCTTAACAAAATTTTTTCCTTTTGTAATTTTAGGATGTCCTATTCTATTTCTTGTAATATTTAAACTCATTATATATATATATGAAAATAAAAATTATTTTATGTCTATTAATAACGCTTTTGTTAATTAGTGTTGTAACCAATCTGCGAGAAGGGATAGAAACTGATGGTGATACTGACAGCGACATGGACAGCGACATGGACAGCGACATGGACAGCGACATGGACAGCGACACGGACAGCGACACTGCTTGCGGCGACGTAAAACAACAATTACTGTCTAACAGGGTTGACGAAAACTCTAAAACTCTAAGAGATCAGCAAAAACAAATTGATGCTATCAAGGATCAAGCAAAGGATATATCTTCAAGTTTTGGTGGTATTAACGATCAAGCAAATAGTATAGATAATGCAGCAATTGGTCTAGGTTACTCTGAATAATAATCAAATAAGTCGTTGATTGTAATTATTATTATGATTTATTTCGTTCTCCGTGTCTGTATATTCATCAATGTTTTCAATTGTGGCATTTTCTGAAATATACGTTTCTACATAATACCTTATATTAGACGTATTAATATCATTTAATATGTTATTGTGTTGTTCAATATATAAATTTATACTTGCAGTATCTATAAATACTAATAAAAAACTAGTTGCCAAGAACGCTTTTAAACTTAATATTAAATATAAAATAATTATATAAAATAATTTAATTACATTATATATCTTAGCACAACACATATGTCTTATGTAATGTTCAATATTCATAATTTTAAATAAACATATATAAGATAAAATAAAAAATAAACAATTCACTAAATAATTTGCTAATATTATATAGTAAAATATATAATAATAATTATCTTCTAGTTGATTAAACTGTTGTGATATGTTTTTATCTTTAATAGAATTAAATATCTTAAACGATGCTTCATTATCAAATAAATTTAGTAATAATGTAATAAGTCCGAATAAAAAAATATTAGAATATAGTATTTTTTTATTATTTAAGATTAGTTGTTCGTTACGTTCTACTGAATACTTATAATCGGTATGACAATCAATACATTTATTATAATATGGTGTGTTAACATTTTCATTTCTCCATTTTGTTAAACAGTGTGGGTGAATATATTTACTTGTTCCATTGCAATTACATGGAGAACATAGATTGTCTATTATGTCTTCATCTAAACATATTCTACATTGGAGAGACATTTTAATATTATATATATATATGTCTTCAAATAGTTATTCTTCGCGAATTAAATCACCAGAAGAGTTAGGCGCGAGTGATAATGGTAAGATAAAATATTTAGTAACAGACATAAAAGCACTAATGAGTTATGTTGATGTTTTAATCGGTGGTGGTCCGTGGAATGGATTAAATGGTGGCGAAGACAAAGCAATTGGTAGTTCATCATTTTATAAAACACATACTAAATGTAGTAATGTTGACTCTACCGTTAACGAAAGTTTGGATAGATATGTATATAATGATTCAATACCATCTGGTGGTAATAGATCTTTAATGTTCGGTATTGAAGAAGATATAGAAAATCTTAATCCGCTTAGTTTGCTTGATGGCATTAAACACACTGATAATAAATGTAAGAATGTTAAATTGCTTTGTAGAGAACCAGATGGCTCACCGCCATCAGACGAAGATATTATAATGGATGACAGTAATGATGGATATCTAGAACGTGCCGTTAATATAGAAGAAATTAAAGACATAGACCCTTGTTTGTTTTACCCTGAAAATGGTAAACGGATTAATCCCATTACACAAAAAATGTGTAAAGAAGGATTTTCAACTTTTCCGGACAATAAACCAATACAAAATATTTACAATCTTATAATTGGTCTATTATTTTTATATATTTTATATCGCGCCGGGGTTCAATGCAACAAATAAAACAAATTGGTATACAAAAAGATATAAGCAATAATAATATAACTAATACATATGGATATCCCATTACAACTAGTATTATAATTTCTTTAAACTAATTAGTAATATTTGTTTTTACAAAATGTATAATTTATTGGTATGAACAATACAATGAATTATATTCGGATTTTTTATTGTGTTGTCTTCCATAACCGTATATTAGTTTTCACATATTACTATATGGTTTACCATGATAATCAAGATATTTATATAGACACTGGAACGGCATATCAGAAAAATCATCATAATTATTTACGTGTAATTACGTAATAGATATAAAGTGAGTGATCGAGTGTTATATTTAAAAAAATTGATATAGAATTTTTGTCTAAATATAAAGTATCAATGAGTAATTTACAAGAATTTTTATTACAGCATGCAACCAAAGATAAAACTAAAATTACACATACTAGAATTGGTTATCAGCAACTAAATATATTTCCTGGAAAGTATTGCATACCACAATCAGCATCCGCAAAATTTTATAAATTATATTATAATGATGTATTCAAACAAAATAAAAATGAGTATTTAACCGAAAAACAGTCACAGGTTGGTCCTGTTCTGGTTGATTTAGATTTTAGATATGATACCACTATTGATGAACGACAACATACAGACGATCATATAATTGATATCATAGAATTATACACAAGTAAAATAGAAGAGTTATTTAAATTAGATGATGGTATTCAATTTAACATTTATGTTTCAGAAAAACCAAATGTTAATATTCAAGATTTACATACAAAAGATGGTATTCATATTGTTTTTGCCATTAATATGGACAGGGTTTGTCAGCAAATGTTACGCGATGCGGTGTTAAATGACATTAGTGCTGTTTTAGATGACTTAAATTTAAAAAATAGTTACGATGATGTTATTGATATAGGTATTTGTAAAGGTTATACAAATTGGCAAATGTATGGGTCACGTAAACCCGGTTGTGAAAAATATGAAGTGGTACGACAATACTGTTGTAATTTGGAAGATGAACAATTACAGTTGGAAGTAATTGAAAATCCAAATATTAATATCCAAGAACTAAATAATATCAGTGCACAAAATACAAAAAATATTGTTTTAGAAATTAATGATGATAATAAAGATAAGTATGCCGCAATTAAAAAGAGTGTAAAACCAAAAAAGAAACGCAAAATAAGAATTAAAGATTTTAACAATATTGTGAATATTAAAACACGTGATGAACTTGATTGCGAAGTTGAACTATTTCTAGAAAACATTGATTCGGAAGACTATGTTATTAAAGAAACACATCATTTAGCAATGTGTCTGGGTAAAAAATATTATGATAGTTTTAATGAATGGATTCGTGTCGGATGGGCATTACACAATACGTCAAAATCATTGTTTATCACGTGGATGAAGTTCAGCAGCAAATCTGAGAAATTTTCATTTGACGACATTGAAAATTATCAGGACCAGTGGGAAAACATGGCAGACGAAGGATTTACGGATCGTTCTATTTACTACTGGGCTAAAATAGACAATCACGCACAGTTTTTAGATGTTCAACAACAATCACTGTCTTACTTTATGGATCAAATGCTAGAAAGTTCGGGCACAGCAGAGTATGACATTGCCATGATACTTTATCATAGGTTTAAAGGAAAATTCAAATGTGCGTGCGTCGGAAAAAAACTTTGGTATGGTTATACACAAGATGACAAATATAGTAATCATGGACGATGGGAAGAAATTGATAGCGGCACAGCATTACGTCTTCAAATATCTCAATTTCTGGCAAAGGAATTTATGATGCGTTCTAAGCGTATATCAGATGAAATAATTAAACTACCTGTAGACGGTGATGATTTTGATCAAGATGAGTTCAATCGGCGTAAGAAAAATGCTGGGCGATACTCTGATATTGCAATCGCACTCAAAAAGACCCAAACAAAAAATAATGTAATGCGAGAATGTCTTGATTTGTTTTATGAGAGAAACTTTATGGATAAACTAGATCAAAATCCATATTTGTTGTGTTTTAATAATTGTGTGGTTGACTTTAAAACAAATGTTATTCGTGATGGAGAACCAGAAGATTATCTATCGAATTGCACAAATATTGACTATATTGAGTATGATGATAAAAACGAAGATCATGTTCGGATAAAATACGAGATTGAAGATTTTATGAAGCAATTGTTTCCTGTTCCAGAATTGAATGAATATATGTGGGATCATTTAGCATCAACACTGATAGGAACGAATGAAAACCAAACATTCAATATGTATACTGGCGTTGGTCGTAATGGTAAAAGTAAATTGGTTGAATTAATGGAAAAATGTTTGGGTGATTATAAAGGCACCGTTCCCATAACACTTATTACACAAAAAAGAACAAGTATTGGTTCGGCATCACCAGAAGTAGCCCAGTTGAAAGGAATACGGTATGCTGTTATGCAAGAACCCAGTAAAGGACAGATATTGAACGAAGGTATTATGAAAGAAATTACTGGAGGTGATCCATTGCAAGGACGAGCATTATATCATGACACTATGACGTTTATACCACAGTTCTCGCTTGCCGTTTGCACCAACAATCTATTTGATATTAAGAGCGACGATGATGGTACATGGCGACGTATCAGAGTTTGTGAATTCCTATCAAAATTTAAGGAAACCCCTAATCCAACAGACGAGTCGCCATATGAATATAAAGTAGACAAAAAAATAAATGAAAAATTTAATTCTTGGAAAGAAATATTTATGTGGATGTTGGTACAACGAGCATTTGACACAAATGGTAATGTTAAAGATTGTAATATGGTTATGGCAACTAGTAATAAATACCGATGTTCTCAAGACCATATTGCTGAATTCTTCAAAGATTGTGTAATTAAAGAACAAGGACAACGAATAGTTAAATCAAAATTAAAAGCACCATTTGAAAATTGGTATAATAGTTTGTATAGCGGACGTGCGCCAAAAATGCCCGACGTCTATTCATATTTTACAAAATTGATGGGTGAATATAAAAATGGGTGGAAAGGATATCGTCTCCTATCAACGGAGGAAATCCATGGAGAAGATGAATAATTATAAAATATACAAATAAAATGTTCGTTTATCATATTTTTTATTTATCATAATTATATTATGACTAATCTTTTTGAACTTGTGTTAGAACAATATTCAAATGCTAAATCAATTGTTAATATCCCACCAAACATAGATCTTTTTTTACAGCATCCAAAGAATGAAATTATAGTCCATTATCCAGTACGCATGGATGACAATAGTGTTAAAGTTGTAAAGGGATATCGTGTACAGCATAATAATATACTAGGTCCATTTAAAGGCGGAATTAGAATAAGTGATGATATATATTTAGACGAAATAAAGGCGTTGGCTTTTTGGATGTCTCTCAAATGTGCTTTACAAGAATTACCATATGGGGGTGCAAAGGGTGGTATTAAAGTGAACCCAAACGAATATTCAAAAAATGAACTCAAAAAAATTAGTAAAGGTTATGCTTCAACTATGTTTAAATATATAGGCGAGAATCGTGATATTCCAGCGCCAGATATGGGAAGCAATTCGCAAACGATGGACTGGATGACAGACGCATTCCAAAAAAAAGCGCAATCTCATAATAATGCTGTTTTTACAGGTAAATCTATATATTGTGGTGGATCAGAAGGGAGAGAAGAGGCTACTGGATATGGTGTTGTAGATTCTATTAAATTGTGGGCAAAATATAATAATATAGATTTGGATGGTAAAACATATATTATTCAAGGATTTGGTAACGTTGGATCACATACGGCATTGTTACTAAACCGTCTAGGACTGATTTGTATAGGTGTTTCCGACCATACTAGATGTATATTTTCTAAAGGTGGGTTTAATATTCACTCACTAAAAAAATATTGTCAATTACAAAAAACGCTTTTAGAATATCCATACGGAGAAACAATTGATTCTGTTAATTTTTTTTCGGTTGAATGTGACATTGTTATCCCTGCTGCTAAGGAATTGGTAATTGAAAAAACTGAAGCAGAAAATATGAATTGTAAGTTAGTAGTTGAGGCCGCAAACGGCCCAATTGATATGAATGCAGAAAGAATATTACTAGATAAAGGTATTGAAATAATACCAGACATATTTGCCAATAGTGGTGGCGTTGTGGTTAGTTATTATGAGTGGTTGCAAAACAAACGTTCTGAGTATTGGGATAAACCAAAAGTTTTAACCAAATTATCGGAGAGAATGAAAACAATTTTTTATAAAATTATTAAGACAATGAGAGAATACAACACTACAATGCGAATGGCGTGCTACATTTTAGCGCTTAACAGATTGATTGAATGCATAGAGCGGAAAGAAGTATTTTAACCATCCTAAATCCATTTTTATTTTATTTCATTTCATTCCATTACATAATCTATAGTATAAATTAATATGTATATTAACGAGAATATGATAATATACTAGTGTATAATTTTACATAACACCAACCATAACAATTATTGGCGTTGGTTTAATAGAATAATCGTTCGTTGTATTATAAAGACTAACGTTACCACCAACCACAGGAACATTATATTTTTTACAGCAACTATTCAGTTCGTCTATTGTTGCTTTAAAATCAAACATACAATCTTTAGGATGTCCAAAATTAAGACAATTAATAATTCCTAGCGGTTTTGCATCTTTTTTTACACGCTTCATTTCATTATAGCAAGTCATAAAATCCCCACCCCAAGTTAGTATTAGTTGTTTGTTTACTTCATAAATATCTAATATTGAATAGTGACCTTTTTCCAACGGTCCCTTAACAACGCGACCACCTATGCTAGTATCATAAATGTTCCATATTCCACTTTTAGTAGTGGGGATTTTTTGATTTTCTTGGTTATGATTATATTTAATATCGTCTAGTGGCCAATTTGATGTTGGGTCTTTAAAATCATCTATATTTTTTGACAAAATTCTGTTAGTATCTGTCGTTTTTGGATATACATCGTATCTACCGTGGTTAGTAACATATCCTATATCTGATGATTCAAGATCCCATTTTGTTAGAATACTTTTTATTCGCATCATATTGTTTGGCAAACATACTAACAACATTCTCTCTTGTGATTCAGAAATAAGAATATCGCAATCATCCATGTCCGTTTTAGTAGGTATCTTATCGATAAATAAATCACAACCCAGATTTTTGCCTGTTTTGGCTCGTCCTCTTTTTATAAGTTCCAGTGAAGCACAAAGCACGCCACCCGCACCCATATCCTGCATACCTTCTATAAGTTGTTCATTTGATAATTCGCAGCATGCTTCAAGTAATAATCGTTCTAAAAATGGGTCACCTATTTGAATATTTTCTTTTAGGTGATCAACACTTGCACCAAACGATTGTGATGCCATGGCTGCACCACCAATACCATCTTTGCCAGTCTTAGCACCAATATACATTAAAATACTTTTATCATTGAGTGCATTTCCATATATGATATTCTCTCTCTTTACAATACCCAAACACGCAACATTTACAAGAGGATTTCCATTATAACAACTATTTTTATATAAATCTCCTCCCACATTTGGTATACCAAATGTGTTACCATAATCTGCTATTCCACGTATCGCATTACTCATAATCATTTTTGCTTTGTCATTAATTCCAAAACGAAGAAAGTCCAATAACGCAATTGGTTTTGCACCCATCGCTATTATGTCACGAATAATGCCACCAACGCCTGTTGCTGCTCCATTATAAGGATCTATATACGTTGGGTGATTATGACTTTCCATTCGCATTGCTATGCAATATCCATCACCTATATCTATTATACCAGCGTTCTCTCCAGGACCTTGTACTACCCATGGTTCTTTCGTATGAAGCGTTGATAAATATGGTTTTGTTGTTTTATATGATATATGCTCACTGCTCATTAATGTTGATATTTTAATATTAAATACAACTTTTTTATGTTTTAATATATCTTCTTGTTGCTTTATTGTTGTGAATCTTTGCTTTGGTGTTATCATTTTTAAAAAATGAGATTTAAAGTCATTAACATTCTGACCTATATTTCTTTCTGGATGAGGCATCATACCAAATACGGTTCTCTCTTTATTAGTTACACCACCTATACACATTCCGTTATATTTATTTGACCCATTATTATATGTCTCGTATGTTAAAAATATTTGATTATTATATATCATTTCATTCAAAAATTCTACATTAACAAAATATCGCCCATATTCGTTCGCAATATTAAATGTGTAATTTTTTATTTCATTATTGATATGTTGATTAGTGTTGTATACGTTACAATTAACCTTTTTAGAACAAAATTGCTTTGTATTGTTTTGTCCCATTGTGCCTGGTAGTAATCCGAGATGTGTAAGTATTTGAAATCCATTACATATACCAAGTATTGGGATCTTATTTCGGTGTGCCTGCATTATAATTTTAGTAACAGGTGACTTGACAGCCATCTTGCCCGGATCAATATCATATTCGCCAGTGGCGCCCTTTGTATAATAACGGTCACCAAACGCAAACCCACCCGGAATAATTAATAGATCAATCGCATCAGGCATTTCTATTTCTTTGTGCCAAATAAAAAATACATCATTATTTTCTCCATTTCCATCCGTAGAAAAATAACGGAATGTGTCTTCGTCGCAATTAGAACCGGGATATTTAATAATACCGACACGCATATTATAAAATACAAAGTTGATGTTTAACTACATTTTACTATTATTTACTTCACATTCATTATATTGTTCTGGACTGATCTTTTCAACATTATTACAGCATTCACTCATACAATTTATTGGAAAACAAAATATATCTTTAATTAACCCAATCGGAAATAAACAGAAATAACACTTAACACAAATTGGTTTTTTATTTTTAATATCTGTATTATAGTAAAAACATTCTTTATCTGCTTCGTTACACATCCAAGTTGTGGTTGGACAACAAATATTGTATATATAGTTGTTAAACATTGTTACATATTTTAAAGGTTCATCACACATTGTTACTTATAATTATGAGTAATGTGTAATACAATTTTAATAATATTTGTTTTGTTGCTATATATAATAATTTACGAGTTGCCTTTGTATTTTTTTTATGACACATAGTACATTGTAATGTATAATGTGTTATCGGAAAATAAATTTGTTCAAGTTTAGAATTGCACATTGTTTATTACTTAACAGTTCAAATTAATTTATGGGTTCATATATTAGTTTTTTTCTTTTAAGATTGTTATATAAATTCATATCTTCTTTATACAAATACTCTATAATTGCTCTATTTTTTTTATTTAAACTACCACGAACCTTCGCAGAAACATTCTTATATTTAATGTCTTCTAAATCTATATTATATCCAAAAAATAATAAAAAGTATTTTAACATATTTATTGTTATAAATATATCTACATTCTTTGAATAGTATTTCATTGGTTTAAATTTTTTCTTTAATTGTTTTAATTGTTTTTTATTCATATTAGAAACTATTTTATTTAGCGATGCTTTTATTTTGATAGTATCTAATTTATGTTTATTCATACCATACTTAAAATTTAAATAACTTTCAATTCTATCTACCGGATGTCTTATAACAGTAAAATTAATATATTTAATATTTTTATTTTTAGGATGAGATCCTTCGGTATACATGCTTGTCGGTTTTATTTTAGTTGATCCCAATACATATTTTACAAAGGTTCCGCCTGTTTTAGGTATATGTGTGTAATTTATTGGAACGTGCTTCTTTTTCTTTTTTATTTTTTTCCAATATGTTAAAATTTGATTAACCATATATTAATACGTTATTTTATAAATTAATTATATCCAATATAACTTGAAGGACTTGAAGGATACTGACGTAATGGATAGTTACCAATATTACCATCTTGACCTCCGAAGGTGTAGTTATGTGGACCAGGTGTTCGTCCATACACAAGAACACCTTCCCTTGGTCTTATATCATTTCGCGTGCCCCCATAAGTGGCATTATAATTACTCATATCTAAACGGTTTGGCTGGGGTCTTTCAGGACTATACGGTGATTGGTTCGGATAACTATTGAATACTTCTTGCCTGTTTCTAAACTTCTGCAAGTCATCGCCAAACCCCGACTGAATTGAATAACCCGAACCAAATCTCGGGTTACTCAAGTCTACACGCGAACCAAATCCCGGGGGGGGCATATATGATGGTGGCGGTCCTCTACTTCTACTTCTACTAAATCGGTTTGACCCAAAACGTGCTGCCCCCCATCTGCCCACGCCTTCTCTCATTCTTTTTCTATAAATTAAAAACATAAAAACTGATACTAACACAACAAACGCAATCATCAAAGTTGTGGACGTTTTTGAGTAGTTCATTAACTTGTTAAAATTTTTCATTATACTATATACAAATAAAAAAATTTAATAATACAAAAAATTTATGCTAAATATTAGATAGAATTAATGTATTTATACGAATAGATTATTTATTATACCTTCCCATTTTGACCATTCGTAAAAAATTTTATTTGCACCTAGTATAATGAAATCTTTTAAAAAAATGTTTAATAATATAAATTTAACCACATTTTTATTATTTATATTTTTTATATTAATTGTCCTATTTGTATATTTATTTTTTAATAATAGAACATTAGAGGGTGCTAAAGGGTCATCATTGAGAAGAGACGCTGCTGCTAAAGGGTCAGTATTAAGAAGTAACACTAAGATAGCAGCTACTAATTATTTAAAAGGATTAGGGCAGCATATTAAAAAAGGTTTAACTGGTCTTGCAACACCTTTTATGGCAGTACACAAAGGTTTAAACAGTGTATTTAAGCCAACCCCATATCTTATCGAGGCAAGAAACGCTGCGCGAGTTCGCGCTGCGCGAGCTCGCCAATCAAGAGACGCTGCGCAAGCTCGCCAATCAAGAGACGCTGCGCAAGCTCACCAAGCAAGAGGTTTAAAACAACAGAGTAACATGCAACAGATTAACAGGCCACAGAGATATAATGACGGAGTTGCATCCGACTATGACGGAGTTGCCTCCGACAATGCTTATTTAACACTTCCGCGTAATAATTATCTCACACCACAACAAGCATTAAGACAACAACGACACGAAAGTACAATGAGTCAATTATTATTTAATAAACCACCACTAAAGAAACCTTCAACAAATCAACGTACTACTTTTAAAGTGCCTTTAACCGAAGCTCAGCGAGTGCGGTGGAAAATATTAGCATTTTAATTATATATTATTACTACTCATTTTTAATATATATATAACCCACACTTAATAAAGTAATAAATTAAACAAAAATCTACCTTTAATTTTTATGGTAACAAATTTTTCTAAAACTTTTTTTGATTTTGAAAAATGGACAGGAATTTCTTGTCCATTTTCTGAAATTGAAATTTTTTTTCAAAAAAAAAATTAAAAAATCAAAATGGTAACAATAAGTCTAAAATTAAAAAATAAAAAATAAAAACCGTACTGACTTTTTTTCGGGATTTTTACCCCTTTTTTTATGCAGCACATTCAATAAAAAAAAAGTGCAAGTCGGTTTTTTTGTTAAAAACGCATACTTGTTTCAGTAACACGCCATTTTTTTATTGAAAAATAACCCTTACCATTATGGTCTCATGGAAACATTTTGAAAAAAGTGCAAGTCGGTTTTTTTGTTAAAAACACTTACTTGTTTCGGTAAGACGTCTAAAAATATGTAAAAAATAACCCTTACCATTATGGTCTCATGGAAACATTTTTGCAAAAAGTGCAAGTCTGTTTTTTTGTTAAAAACACTTACTTGTTTCAGTAAGATGAGTTAATTTTAGTGAAAAATAACCCTTACCATTATGGTCTCATGGAAACATTTTTGCAAAAAGTGCAACTGTTTTTTTCGTGTTCAAAACCTTACTTATTCCAATAATACACACATTAATAAGTGAAAAATAACTCTTACCATTATGGTCTCCAGGAAACATTCTCAGTAAGACCTGTTTTGAAAAAGTCAAAATGTTTTGTGACTGGTTTTTTTTAAAAAGATTTAAATATAGCATAATATATATAGCTATGTATAAATGTAACAAATGTAATTATGCGACTATATTCTCGTCTCATTATGAAAAACATATGTCATCCAATAAACATAAAGTGTATATTTGTAATATTTGTAACAAAACATATAAAACAAGAAGTGGTTTATGGAAGCATAACGATAAAACGCATAAAAAAACAAAAGATGTAAATAATTCATTGATTGAATTATCAAAAAATGATTCTCAAATAGATAAAATTACACAAATATTAGAAAGAACAATAAATAATCAAAATAATAAAACAACCGTGTTAGAAAATATAATAATAAAACAAGAAAAACTAATTAATGATTTGATACCGAAAGTAGGAAATACAATAAACAATAAGATATCAATTAATGTATTTCTAGAACAAAACTGTGCAAACGCCATTAACTTTAATGACTTTTTAAAACAAATAAAAGTAAATTTGGACGATTTGTATATAACAAAGGAATTAGGATACGTGGATGGTATTTCGAATATATTTATGAAACAGTTAGATGATATGGCAACCACAGATAGACCCATTCATTGTAGTGATAAAAAAAGATTACATTTCTATATTAAAGAGGAAGATAAATGGAATCCAAAAGAGAGAACAAAAGTAGAAGATGCTATTTCACATGTTGCTAGACAACAAATAGCACAAATTAAAGAGTGGGAGAACGCACATCCAAACTGGGATAAGAATCCAAAAGAGACGGATGAATATTTAAAATTGATCAAAGTCGTTATGGGTGGTTCGACTGATGCAGAACAAGAAAAAAATACTAGAGGCATTGTACGAAAATTGGGTGATAAACTTCATTTATCCGAAGACAAAATGTGTAATTCTAATTGAATATTCAATGGTGTAAATATAATATTATTCATGGGAAGTAATATTCATTATTTTAATAAAGGCAAATGTGTACCAAAACATATAATTAATAGTAAATCCCACAATTAGAATTTTAACCAACTTATATTCTGCATCATTCATAATGCCACGCAATGATATATTTGAAATATATTCGTTGATTTCGCCCATCAAACTTCTTCTAACAGGTACTTTAATAGTATGTTCTACGCTTGGTTTATAGTCAGTAATAATTGTGTCAATGAGCATATTGTTGATATCGGTGTCAAACGTTACACAGTTTTTGATGTAGTCAACAAGCAATGTTGCAAATTCCTGTCGGAGTCGCTCCACTGTTTTTTTGTTGCACGATCGTTTGAAATGTTGTTGTCCGCTGCAACAATCTGAAAGCGTATTCAATACAACCAAATTAAATGCTGCTTCATCCTTACGAGTATCACTCATTGTCATTTCCATTGCTTGATGATCACTAAACCATGTAAGTTCTGGTCCAACGCAAGGGAAAGCAATGCCGGTTGCGGCATTTAGTGTTGGATACAGATTAGATTTGATAATAACAGGACTATATCCATCACTAAGTTTAATATTACCAAATACCATGTCGGTATGATAATTCCGTGGCCCATCTTCTGGAATAGTTCGTTTACCACTACCGGCTTGTGAGTTTTGCATCCAATCTGATGTACGGTCCTTAAATCCAACACAATCATTATCCCAATAGCTGTATAATCTAAGATTTTTAGTCATAAAAGTATCATGATCACCGAGATACGTTTCTTGAATCGGGTATGTATCACGATCATCTAATTTTAGTTTCAAATACCCATTATCTTTTCCCCAAAGTGGAAGATTAAAATCACCAAGAACAAGTACATCTTCTGGGTCATTTTTACCGTATACGTAATTAGTATATACACCTTTACTTTTAGTAATTCCTGTTTTCGCAGTACTAGTAGCATAAGAATCAATCAACTTTCGCATACAGGCATATTCTTCAGCATTTTTATTAATATCTTCTTTTGTTCCAACACTTTTGTTATGCATAATAATCAAATACTTTTTCTTATACCAAAAACTGTCTTTGTGTTTATTGGTTTCTTCCGTATTATATACACAGCATACTGACACACGGTCTTTATATTTTGCAAGTTTATCCGCTTCTGTTTTAAACCCACATTTTGTCATTTTCAGTTGAATATCCTCAAAGAATACTTCACTAATGGAATAGTTTCCGGTATAGTAAATACCCTTTGCTTGGTTTGCTTTGTGAATTGATGGGTCAAATTGGTAATAGCAAATGGACGTTTCACCACACCAACTTGGGTCACCACTTTGTTTCATATAAACAATATTTTTCATATTGGATTTTCTTGGATTAACACCTTGTCCTGAAAATACACACCCGTGGTCATTTTCAAGACATACAACAAACCCACCTTGCTTGGCGCTAAACAGTTTATCAGAAATATATGTACGCATATATGTATGTTTGTTGTCACGAATATATTGCATTGCGTCAACTTGATCGTTCGCCGGCGGACGAAGGTCTGTGACTTTAAATCCACCACAGACATCACCGATCACATTACAGATAATACGCTTGATAAAACAATCAAATGTATTATCAACCTTTTCATTATATGACTGTTTTGAAAATACGTTCATAAGAATATCGCTAATTTGTTTTTTTAAATGTGTTTCATTGTCATTTTCGTTGTCGTAACGTTTGATAGAAACACCTTTCCATTGAGAAGCATGTGGAGATTCAATAAGTTTTGTATGTACGATAAAGTTGTAGACAAAATCAACAAATACAGAAATATCGCTCGGACAATGATTCGTATGGAATGAATCACGACCAATTTTTTTCATCAAACCAATCAGCATTGGGTTTGTATTTACATCACGCATAAATTCAGACGTAAACATAGAATAGATGATTTGCGATTGCATTGTTGAAAACATTGTTGAATAATATTTAAATTATTTTATGGAATCAATTTAAATTATATCGTAAGTGACATAACATTTTTTTCTGATTTATTTTTATTGGATTTTTTCTTATTTGATTTTGGTGTGATGGGCTTATTTGGTGGTTGTGGTGGTTGTGGTTGTTGTGGTTGTTGTGGTTGTTGTTTAATATTTTTTCGTTCTGTGCGCACGGGCATATTAGAAGGACCACCCAACATGATTTCATTTATAGAACTTTGTTTATTTATATTTGCATTTATTTGTTTTGAACCATTTTTATTTTTGTTTTTATTTCTGTCCTTATTTTTTATATTAGATAATATAGAATCTATATTACCACTAGGACCTTTCATTTCACGTCGTTTTACAGGAGCGTTAAATGAATCGTGCGAATCATTAATATCTATTCCACCCGAACTCATTCGTTCTGTGCGGGAATTGTGTGATGGTAATAGAAAGTCGTCACCGTTAACATTACTCATGTCACTGCCTCCGCCCGTGCGGCGACCGCCACCCATACCGCCGC